>Ga0163151_10002176_pt1 | contig 31151 bp, 25 predicted proteins | sample OliLakLV19MP5IB2_FD_145596 | JGI IMG/M metagenome (GOLD analysis project Ga0163151, IMG submission 145596) | Freshwater microbial mat bacterial communities from Lake Vanda, McMurdo Dry Valleys, Antarctica - Oligotrophic Lake LV.19.MP5.IB-2 | ecosystem: Environmental > Aquatic > Freshwater >...
CTTCGTCAACGGCGCTTCCATTCCCAAACGACCGCAACCCGTGGTTTGGATCAACCGGCCCAAGAATTCGGCCTCCACAATTGCCCCAGGATCGTCGCAGCCGAGCCTGCCCATACCGCAGGCTACCGAAAGTTCGCGGCTAACTGGCCAAACCGGGTCCGCTCTCTTCCAATTGCTCCCTAAACTCCAACCCTCGGTGTCTCACCCGTGTTGACACGTTCCGGAACGAGAGCGGTTCCGAGGTCCGGGGAGAGCCTGCTTTCCTGGCCAGCAACTGCGCTGCGGTGATTTCCGCCGGCCCTCCTTCCAAACCGTGCGCGCCGTTTCCGGCACACGTGGTTGAGCGGCCGGACCGCACTGAGCCCCAGGAAAACAATCGGTTCCGGTTCTGGGCGAGAGTGCCCGAACTTGGAGGCAGGATTCTGCGCGTCATCACACTTCCGGATAAGGCGACGATGCTGGTCCCATTCGTGTGAAGACTCGCCATGCGGCCGCGGCGCGAAACGGGATCGGGGCGGCCTGGCAACCGGTCGCCGCCTCCGGAGGGCTGCAGGTTCGCAGGTTGCCGGGGAGCGAGCCGCCGGCCGTCACTTTATGAGTTCAGTGTCGGGGAACTGAGCGTGCCAGCCGAACCAGAAAGCCCGCCGCGCCGCCAGTCGTGGCGCCGGAGCGCTTCCATCTCCTGGAACCAACGCTTCTTCAGTGGCCTCCCACGCCCGGCCAGTCGCGTCCTCGACGTTGTCGTTCTCTCTCAACTTCGCAAACCGCAGACCGGCAGGGGCGTCGTAGACGCGGTTGGCCCCCGTCCGACTCGTCACCACAACCAGGTTGCGGCCAGCGAAGGCCGTCTGGTAGAGCCGGTTCTTCATCAGGAAGTCCGCGGAAATCGCCAGGGTTTTTAACGCCGCCGAATCGCCGCCTTGCGGAGAGAGCAGAAGGGTCAGGACCTCGGCCTTGTTCTTCAAGCGATTGTCTTCGGCGGGGATGTCGAACATCAGACGGTCGGTTGCGAAGTACCCCCGGTAGGCGGCGCCCTCGCTGTAGTCGCGATCGAATCCCGTTTCGAGACTCAGCACGGTGGTGCCTGGATGGCGCGCCTTCCATTCCTCCCAGGTGGTGGTCACCACCGGAAGAGCCCTGAGCTGAAGGGTCGAACCGGCGAGGGCGCCGACCACCGGCCGCCCTTCCACCGCAGACCACAGGCTCTTCGTCTCGTGATCGAACATCAGCTTGTTGGAGCGATACAGCAGGCCGCTGGTGCCGAACCGGAAGGTCCGGCCCGCAACCTCGGCCCGGTAGGGGATAACGGTCCCGCACAGAGTGCAGTACACCACGGCAAGCTCGACGCCGCCTACGGAGTCGAGCGCCATTTCGTGCCAGGCGAGGATGCGCTTCGGGTAGGCGCGGGCTTCACCATTGACGACCAGGCCGAAGACCACGTTCTTTCCCTTCAAGTAGGCGGCATCCTCGGCCTTCACGAGCCGCGGATGTTCGAGGGGCGGGATGCCGTTGACGCCGACACCGCCCCAATCGACCTCGTCGAGGCGAATCCTTGGCTGGGCGCCAGGCGTAAAGAACGCGGCCATGGCGGGGTCAAGACTTGAGTAGAGACCCGCCTTGAAGGCGAGGAGTTCCGGGTGAGGTTTATAGGGTTGCCGCCAGAGCCATCGCCGCCAGGCCTTCAGGTCCTGGCCGAACTTCTGGCCGGTCTGCTTCTCGAGGAACTTCACGAGCCTCTCCCGCCTTGGGTCGCCGGGGATCATGCGATCCCCAGGGGCGGACTCATCAAGAGACGGTCTTGAGCGCGCGCCGGCGCCCGCGCCTTCGTCCGCCAACCCATCGCCGCTCGGTGCTCCGGTTCCTCCCGCGCCGCTCGCCCGCGAGGGCCCCTTAAGCAACCGAGCCATGTCGAGGATCATCCCGGCATAGGCGTTGTCCCAGTCACGCGCGAGTGCGGCCAGGGCATTTCGCGATTCACCCTCATCCCGGCTACCCGCCTGGAAGAAGAGGCCGATGTCGGGCGGAACGGCCATGGCCGGCGACGCGAGAGTCATCAGGGCGAGCCTCGCGGCAAGGCCCTTCCAAAGCCAGCGGGGGCGCATGGGCCCCCGCGAAGAGGGGGTAGAGATCGGCGAAGTGGTGTCCATGGTGCTCGGCAATCTAATTCCCTCGATCCTCGTGGCGTGTGAACTGGTTCACAGATCTCATGGGGCCACGCGCCCTAGTCTTGCCGATACGCCGCTCATGGCGAGTGCGCAGAAATTCTGGAGACCGTGGATGAACAGCGAATACAAGATAACCCTCACTCCCAGGAGCCTCGATAACGCCGACCCGAAGGCGCTGGCCCTCCTTGAGAAGGCCAAAGCGAAACTTGGCTTTGTTCCGAATATGTATGGCGGCATGGCGCATTCGCCTGGTCTGCTGGCTACTTACATGGACGGTTACGATCGGTTCCGCCAGGACTCGACCTTCACCCCGGGCCGAGCAGGAGGTCGTGTTCCTGACCATCAGCATAGGCAACGGTTGCGATTACTGCGTGGCGGCGCACAGCATGATCGCCGACAAGATGTCCAAGGTTCCGCCGCCCGTGCTCGCGGCGATCCGCGACGGGTCGGCGATCCCGGACGAAAAGCTCGCTGCGCTGAGCAAATTCACCGCGGTCATGCGCTCGACCCGCGGCCTGCCTTCGAGCGCCGACGTGCGCGCGTTCCTGAGCGCCGGGTACCACGAGCCGCAGATTCTGGAGATCATCCTCGCCATCGCGGTGAAAACGCTCAGCAACTACTCCAACCACCTTTTCCACACCCCGGTCGATGACATGTTCGTGGGGTACGCGTGGCCGAAGAAGGAATTCCTCGACCAGCATTCGGCCCCCGTGGCCGCCGTTGCGGATTTCGACTGAACCAGTGGCCCGGATCGACTTGTTCGTGGCGCCGTACTGTTCCGCGTGCCCCGAGGCCCGCGAGGTGGTGCGGCGCTTCGGGCTCAGCCACCCGGGCGTCGAGATTCGAGTGTGGGACCTGACCCAGGACCCCGGACCAGCAAGGAGGCGCGGAATCTTCGCCACCCCATCGGTTCTCCTCAACGACCAGACCATCCTGATCGGCGTGCCCACTGAGGCCGCCCTTGCCGGGCACCTCTCCACATCTGAAGCGGGGCATCCATGAAGAGCAGAGTATTGATCATCAATGCGTACGGGGCCTTCCTCCGCCGGCCGGTTACGGCTTGCCTGGAGCACGCGGGATACGAGGCCTGCCCAACCTCCACAGTCATGGAGGCCGCGGCGGAACTGCGACAAGGCGGGGTCGCCGGGCTCGTCGTCGCTCTGAACCTCGGGCTGGATGGCGCTGGCGCGGTGACAAAGAGCGGACTCGGCATTTTTGCCGAGGTGCGACAGACTGTCGCCGATCCGGACTTGTTCCGATGCCCCATCGTGGTCACCGCGACCTTCAAGACCGCCGCAGGAGTCGTGCAGGAGGAGGCCCTCCGCCATCGCATCGACAACCCGATTCTTCTGGCCGTGAAGCAGGACGTTCTGGATCCGGCTTTCGGCGCGACCATGCGGCGCCACTTTGAGTCCGGTCAGTCCGAGCCGGACCGCCCCGCCGCGCGCTAGCTAGTGTCCACCGAGCTGCCGGGCGCGTCGCCTCTCGATCACGCCAAAAGGAAGTTCGGCTTCGTTCCGAACGCCATCAGAGAAATGGCGAGAAGTCCCTCCGCCGCCTGGGCCTATCTCCGTGGGCAGGAAGCGATGGAGACCGGCCTCCTCTCGGAGGCAGAGCGTCAGGCGGTGCAGCTCGCGGCCTCGGTCTTCAATGAATGCCGCTATTGCGGCGCCGCTCATCTGGCCGCCGCCCGGCATGCAGGACTCTCGAGCGACATCGCCTCACCTATTGCCGCGGGTGACCTGCCGCTCGACCACCGCATCCGGAGCCTGGTTTCGGCGACCTGGCTGGTTCTTGATCGACGCGGCCATCTGACCGCAGAAGATCTGACGGGATTAGAGTCCGAGGGCGTAAGTCGCGCACATCTGTACGAAGTCGTCGCCCTGATCGGGCTCAAGACCATGATGAACTATGTCAACCACATGGCCCACACCGAGATCGATGCCGTCTTCACCGCGGCGGAAACGGCCTGAACGGAGCATGCGATGAGCGGCGGCGAGGGAACGAAACTCTGGTACCTGAAGAACATCAACCTGCTTCGAGGCATGAGCGCCGAGCAGATGGCCATGGTCGAAAACCACACGGTCATGCGCGAGGTGAAGCGAAAGGAAGTGCTCTACCTGCCCGGTGACGCCGGCGACCGCATCTACCTGTTGAAGCGTGGCGTGGTCAAGATCTCGTCGCTGGACAGCGACGGACGCGAGGTCATACTCGCCCTTCTCCGGATGGGCGAGGTGTTCGGAGAAGAGGCCGCCTTCGACGAAGCGCCGCGGGATCACATGGCCGAAGCGCACGAAGACGCGCTCTTGTGCATCATCAACAAGAACGACTTCCTCAACATGATGCGAAGCCAGCCGGATCTGGCCTTCAAGGTCACCAAGCTGGTTGGCTTCCGGCTCAAGACGATCCGGAGCCGGGTGGAGCAGCTCGTCTTCAAAGGCGCGCCGGCACGGCTCGCCAGTGTGCTGCTCGACATCGCAAAGGACCACGGTGTGCCCGACGATGATGGCGTCCGTATTTCGATTCGCCTGTCCCAACAGGACCTGGCGAGTCTGATCGGCGTTTCACGGGAGTCGGTCAATCTGGCACTGGCGGATTTCCGGCGGCGGGGCCTGGTTGAGATCGAGGGTCGCGCCATCCGCGTGAAGGATCCACAGGCTCTGCGCCTGCTGGCGTGAATCGGCTTTATCGAGCTTTTCGCAATGGTCGAGGGGCTGGAGCTCGCGGCTCGACGTTGTCCAGAGATATCACACAGCCCACCGCGAAGTTTCCGTATCGGATCGAACGCAAGATCGGCTGAGGGGGCATGGGCACCGTCTTTCGAGCCATCGAGCCGGCGGTCATCCGAGAAGTCAGCGGTGTGGTCAAGTTCGGCGACGTCACCAAGTCGCACCGCAAGGCGCTGGTGGTGGCGCCCGACGGTGAAGAGCACGAGTATCAGGTGCCCCCTGGCGCGCACGTCAACGTTCGTGAAGGCGAGGCCGTGGTCGCAGGCGATCCTCTGATGGATGGCCCGATCGATCCGCACGACATTCTGAAGGTCATGGGCGCCGACGAGCGGCAGCACTACCCGGTTGACGAAATCCAGGAGGTCTACCCCATCGCCCTGTCTCGATCTGGACCAATGGGAGCCGGAGAGAAGAGTAGATTCTCAACGGGCAGCGAAGCAGCATGCCCTCTCATGAAAATGAAATCCGATTTCATCTGATACGATATGGGCATGCTGAGCCTCGCCGAAAGCGTAGTCCCCTCAACGCCGATCGCGGTGAAAGGGGCCCGGCTTGTGGAGGTGGCCGACGGCAGTTCGGCCGTCGTGCGCCGCCTGGCCCTTCCGCGGGCCACGGCGCGTCGGCTTCTGGAGTTGGGATTGCTTCCGGGAACCCGGGTCCGGGTGGTTCGTCGTGCTCCCCTCGGCGATCCGATCGAGCTTCGCCTGCGCAACTACTCTCTCTCCATCCGGCGAGAAGAGGCGGCACTCATCGAAGTCGAGCCGACGGTCTAGCGGACCTGCTGATGAGCGCTTCCCTCGTCCTGCTCGCCGGGAATCCGAATTCCGGGAAGACCACGCTCTTCAACCGGCTCACGGGGTCCCGGGCCAAGGTTGCGAACTATCCGGGCGTCACCGTTTCTCCTTTTTCGGGAATCCTCCGGCTCGCCGGGCGGGGGGAGGTCGAGATACTCGATCTTCCCGGCACCTACTCCCTGTCGGCCCGCTCGCCCGACGAGCAGCTCGCGGTGGATGCGCTTCTCGGCCAGGGCCGCCGCGCGGACGCCGTGGTCGTCGTCTCGGATGCCACGGCCCTCGCCCGCAACCTCTACCTCGCCCTGCAGGTCATCGAGACGGGCGTGCCCACCGTGATCGCTCTCACGATGATGGACGAGGCACGCGCCGCCGGCCACACCCTCGACACCGCGCGCCTGGCCGAGCGCCTCGGTGTCGTCATCGTGGAGGTCGTGGCCTCCACGGGTGAAGGCCACGAAAACCTGGTAGCGGCACTGTCCACCGCCCTCGCCCCGGCTCCCCCACGACCGCCGCGCCTGCAAGCGCCCCTCGCGCCGGAAGTGGAGGAGGATCTCGCCCCCGTAAGGGCCGCCGTGGCTTCGACCCTCGCTCCGCGCACGGAGGCCGAGGCGCGGGCATGGGTTCTCTGGGCCGCGCTTTCGGTTGGAGACGACGAACTGGCGCGGGTGCCCGCCGCGGTCCGTGCCGCGGTCGCTGCCGCTCGCGCCCGCGCCGGGCAGCGTGGGGCCGACCTCGACCTCGCCATCGTCGAGTCCCGCTACCGCGTAATCGACCACGTTCTCGCGGAAGCCTCAGGCCCCGTCCCCGAGAACGCCCGCACCGAGCGGATCGATGCCGTGCTCACCCACCCTGTGGCCGGGCTCATCGTGTTCGTCATGGTGATGCTCGCCGTCTTCCAGGTCTTGTTCTCCGGAGCGGAGCCTGCGGTGGGCCTGATCGAGAGTGCGGTCGGGGGCGTGCAGGGGTGGATCCACGCCACTCTCCCCGCTGGGCCTCTCGCGAGTCTCTTGAGCCAGGGAATCGTGGCCGGCGTGGGCAACGTCGTGGTGTTCGTGCCGCAGATCGCCCTGCTCTTCTTCTTCATAGGGTTTCTCGAAGACTCCGGATACCTCGCCCGCGTGGCCTTCGTGATCGATCGGGTCATGGGAGGCGTGGGCCTCCACGGCAAGGCCTTCGTCCCGATGCTGTCGGGCTTCGCCTGCGCCATACCGGCAGTGATGGCGACGCGCACCATCGAGAGCCGGAAGGATCGCCTCATCACCATGCTCGCGCTGCCGTTTACATCCTGCAGCGCCCGCCTGCCCATCTACCTCCTGGTGGTGGCGACGGTGTTCCACGGCGATGCGCCCGTCATGGGACTGGTCTCGACCGGCGCCCTCGTGCTCCTCTCGATGTACTCCCTCTCCGTGATCGCCGCCCTCGCCGCCGCGGCCGTGCTTCGCCGCACCGTGCTCAAGGCCCCGCGCCCCACGCTCATCCTGGAATTGCCGCCCTATCGCCGTCCGCTCCTCCGAAACCTCGCCATCAACGTCGGGCAGCAGGTCAGGTCGTTCCTGACCGAGGCCGGAACCGTGATTCTCTCGCTCACCGTGATTCTCTGGGTGCTCTTGTCATACCCGCGGCTTAAGGAGACGACCGAGGCCTTCACCGCGCAGCGAACCCAGGCCCAGGCGACCATGAGCGGGGAAGCGCTGGACACGCGTCTTGCCGCGCTCGCCTCCGCGGAAGCCGGTCAGCGACTTCGCGAAAGTGTCGCGGGGCGCCTCGGCCATGTCCTCGAGCCGGCGCTCGAGCCTTTGGGATTCGACTGGCGGATCGGCATCGGCATCCTCGGAGCCTTCGCGGCGCGGGAGGTCTTCGTGTCGACTTTGGGTATCGTGTTCGACATCGCCGATGCCGACGAGAGCAGCGAATCGCTGCGCGAGGCGCTGAAACGCGCCACCTGGCCCGATGGGCGACCCCTGCTCACCCCGCTCAGCGGCGTTTGCCTTATGGTCTTCTTCGTTCTCGCCTGTCAGTGCATGAGCACACTTGGCGTCGTGGCGCGCGAGTCGCGGTCGTGGAAGTGGCCGGTGTTTCTCTTCACTTACATGACCGTCCTCGCCTACGTGGTCACGCTGATCGTCTACCAGACCGGACGTGCTCTGGGGATCGGCGTATGAACATCGGATGGCAGGACGCCGTGGTGGCGGTGATCGCAGTCCTCGCCGCGACGTTCCTGTGCCGCCACTTCCGTCCCCGACGTTCCACAGTCGTGACCGTGATCCCGATCAGTTCGCTGCGCGTCCGAAAACCTCGTGCGCCCTCTTCAGAAAAGGACCGGGGGTAGAAAAGTCGCTTGCCTTCGTCGGCCACCACCAACGGATCGGGTCCTCGCGATGACGTTTCCTAAAATGAACTCCAGAGGTACTGGTTTGTGACCTCGTGGTGGAACTGGATCTCCGCCGTCTTGATCATCGAGCCCAGGGCCTTCGGACAGCGCTCGGCCGAGGCGAGCTTCAGCTCGGCGTACTTGCTCGCGACATCCTCGCCCATGAGCTTGCGGGTGTAGTCGCTGCCCTTGAAAAGGCGGATCGCGTCGTAGATGTTGTCCGGCAGGAAGCGCGTGCGCTCCTTGCGGTCGTCATCCTTCTCCGACACCGGCCCTTCGAGCCCCGTGCGCAGCATGGCGTAGATCGCCATGTAGGGGTTTGAGTCGGGCGCCACCGAACGCACCTCAACGCGCTTGGAGCGTTCGTTGCCGAGAGGGATGCGGATCATGGCCCCGCGGTTGTTGGCCGAAGCCTTGATCTGGTTGGGCGCCTCGTAGTGCGGGTCGAGACGGCGGTAGGCGTTCACCGACGAATTGAGCATCAGGCAGATGTCGTTGGCACTGGTCAGGATCCGATCCACGAAATCCCATCCCGCCTTCGAGAGCATGTCGGGGCCCTTGGCGTCGTAGAAAACGTTCTTGCCCTTTCGGTTCACGGAAAGGTTTGTGTGCATGCCGTTGCCGTTCACGCCGGTGACCGGCTTGGGAAGGAACGACGCGGTCATGTCAAAGTTCTGCGCCACCTGTCGGCAGAGCAGCTTGTAGAGTTGAACCTGGTCGGAAGCGATGAGCGCCTCGGTGTACGAGTAGTTCATCTCGAACTGCGAGGGCGCCACTTCCGGATGATCCTTCTCATTCTGGAAGCCCATCGCGCGCTGGACTTCGGCCGCGTGGTCGATGAAGCGCCGGAGCGCGTCGCCGGGGAGCGAGTGGTAGTAGCCGCCGGTCGAAATGAAGTCGAAGTGGCCGGTTTCGTGGAACCGGCGCTCGACGTCGCGACCCTTGAAAAGGAAGCCCTCGATCTCGTTCGCGGCGTGGCACACCGTACCGTCCTTCTCGTAGAGCTTGTTCATGTAGCTCTTGAGGGTGGCGCGCATGTCGCCGAGGTAGGGCTCGCCGTCACGCCCGAGGACCTCGCCGAAGACCAGGACCTTGCCCGGCCCGAAGACGTCCGCGGGCAGCCAGTAGAAGGCCGCCCAGTCGATCGCGAGGCGCAGGTCCGACTCCTGCTGGGCGGTGAAGCCGCGGACCGACGACCCGTCGAAGGTCAGGTTGTCGGCCGAGCCGAGCAGGAACTTCTTGTCGTAGTCGAGCATGTGCAGCCGGCCCTCGAGGTCGGTGAAGCACACGGTGACCGCCTTGATGCGCTTCTCGTCCTTCAGGTATTTGAGGCGCTTGTCGCGGATCTTGGACAGGGAGACCCGGCCAAGCCGTTCCTCCTTCACCGCGAGGTTCATTTCCTCGAGCTGGTCGTAGGGAATTTCAAGGAAGTCGCGAAGGGGGGCTGAGCTCATAGGGATCTCCTTAGATCGAAAGCGCACGAAGGTTACTACAAAAGCTTAAGGATTAAGATCTAATGCGATCTGATTTAATTCAAGAACTGCAGCGATCTGGCGAGCCCTGCGGATCGCCGGCCGTACAGCGGCTCCGAGCATTGACGCCTCATACGGCAGGTGCCTATCCTTCACCCTCCGAGTCTTCCGTTCTCAAGCAAGCAAGAAGGAGCAACAGGCTTCATGTCCCAGTCCCGCGCGCAGGATACGTCCCGAGAAGTTTCGTACCGGAAGCGGCTGATCGAGATTGCCCACGCACTCAACTCGGCCACGAGCATCCAGGACATTCTGGTTGAGGTGAAGGACAAGATCCTGGACCTTGTGGACGCCGATCGGGTGACCATCTTCGCCCTGGACACCAAGAACCAGGAACTCTTCTCGATGTTCAAGGCCGGCACCGACGTGAAGGAGATCCGGGTGCCGAAGACCTTCGGGTCGATCGCCGGCTTCACCGCCCTTTCGCGCAAGACCATCAACATCCGGAACGCCTACGATCCCTCCGAGCTTGGAAAACTCCATCCGAACCTGAAGTTCGATTCGCGTTGGGACAAGACCACGGGCTACCGGACCACCCAGGTTCTCGCCTGCCCGATCGTCTTCGAGAAGTACCTTCTGGGCGTCCTCCAGCTGATCAACAAGCGCGGGGGGGCATTTTTCGGCCCCAAGGATGAGGAGGCCGCGGAAGAGCTTTCGAAAATCCTGGGCATCGCGTTCTACAACCAGCATCGCGCCGCCCGCAGTTCGAAGCCCACGAAGTACGGCGCGCTCGTCGACAAGGGTGTGGTTTCCGAGAAGGACATCGAGGCCGCGGTCACCAAGGCGAGGGTGAACCAGGTCGATGTGTCCAGGATCCTCATGGACGACTTCAAGGTCCCCAAGGAGGAACTGGGCAAGGCCATGGCCCAGTTCTTCAACTGCAAGTTCTGGGCGCCGCCCGAGGGCTACTTGATGCCCGAAGACATCAAGGCGCGCCTCACCATCGACTTCCTGAAGAAGAACATTTCGGCCCCGATCGAGAAGCGCGAAGGCACGCTGTTCGTAGCCGTCGAGGATCCTTACGACCTCACCCGCTGCGACGCCATCAAGGCGATGAACCTCTCGCCGCGCCACGAATTCCTGGTCGCCCTCAAGGACGACATCATGCAGTATCTGGCGCGAAGCTACGGGGTCGGAGCCGCCCCCGGAGAAGCGCCGACCGCGGATGACACGGCCGACCTCGCCACCATCATCACCGAGCTCGGGTCCGGTGAAGAAGGCGAAATAGAAGGTGAGGAAGGCGCCCCGGGCGAGGCCGATGCCGAGGAAACCGATACCGCGATCGTCAAGCTCGCGAACAAGATCATCATCGAGGCCTACAACAAGGGCACGTCGGATATTCACGTCGAGCCCTACGGCAAGCAGGTGCCCACGGTCATCCGGTTCCGCATTGACGGCGACTGTATGAAGCACCTCGAGGTGCCGCCGGCCCACCGCAACGCCCTCGTCCAGCGCTACAAGATCATGGCCAAGCTCGACATCTCCGAGCGCCGCAAGCCGCAGGACGGCAAGATCCGGTTCAAGGGGCCGATGGGCGTCATCGAACTCCGCGTCGCCACCATTCCCACCGCGGGCGGCAACGAAGACGTGGTCATGCGTATCCTCGCGGCCAGCAAGCCGCTTCCGATGGAGAAGATGGGCTTCTCCGACCGCAACCTCAAGGAGATGCAGGCGATCCTCTCCAAGCCCTACGGCATCGCCCTCGTCGTCGGTCCCACCGGTTCCGGTAAGACCACGACCCTCCACTCCTGTCTCGGCTTCATCAACACCGTGGACATGAAGATCTGGACCGCCGAGGATCCGGTCGAAATCACGCAGTACGGACTGCGTCAGGTGCAGGTGTTCCCGAAGATCGGCTTCACTTTCGCCACCGCCATGAAGGCTTTTCTGCGCGCCGACCCCGATGTCATCATGGTCGGTGAAATGCGCGACCATGAAACCGCGGCCACCGGCATCGAAGCCTCGCTCACCGGCCACATGGTTCTCTCGACCCTGCACACGAACTCCGCGCCCGAGACCATCACCCGTCTCATGGACATGGACATCGATCCGTTCAACTTCGCGGATGCTTTGCTCGGGATCATGGCTCAGCGTCTGGTGAGGACGTTGTGCGGAGAGTGCAAGGATGCCTACGTCCCCGAAAAGCTCGAATACGACGGCATCATGGAGGCTTATGGCGAGGAGTTCTGGCCTGAACTCAAAGCCCCCCTCGGGCACACGTTCTATCGGCCCAAGGGTTGCGCCAAGTGCGGCGGCGGCGGTTACAAGGGCCGCGTCGGCATTCACGAACTTCTCGTGGCCACCGACGAGATGAAGCGACTCATCCAGAAAAAGGCCTCCGTCGAAACGATGCGCGGTCAGGCCCTCAAGGACGGCATGCGCACCCTCCTTCAGGACGGCCTCGCGAAAGCGGTCAGCGGCCGCACCGACGCGAAGCAGGTCCGAGCCGTCTGCATCAAGTAGCAAGCTGCGTATCGTCCGCATCCGAATGAAAGACGTGGTTCAAGAAAAGCCGGGGAGATGGCCTCGCCTTTCCGGTCGCCCCTCGACCTGACAGGAAGGCGTTGACCGCCTCGGGTGGGCGGTGGGATCCTCAGCTTCCTGTTTCGGTGTGCGGATCGGCCTGCGCGCGAGCGCCGCCTCGGGCCTTGCGACCCTCACGTCCTGGCTGCCCAGGGCGGTGAAGCCGGGAAGGGCCACGGTGGTCGACGCCCTGTACTCGTATGTCGTCGGCGGACCGGGCCCGCGCGCGGGCACGAAACGCTTCCATGTTCTCTATCGCGACGCCAGGCGCGTCGCTCGATCATTGAACCTCGATGTCATACGCCGCGCCTTCGACCGGGATCTCTCGTTGCTCATTGGCGAGAGAGCGACACGCCGCGTGTTCGTTCACGCGGGCGTAGTGGGGCTTGGGAAGAAGGCGGTGGTGCTGCCCGGCCGGAGCTTCTCCGGAAAGACCACGCTGATCCGGGCGCTCGTGGACGCAGGCGGCGTGTTTTACTCCGACGAGTTCGCCCTGCTCGACTCGCGCGGCAGGGTTTCCCCGTGGGCCGAGCCCCTGTCTATCCGGATCGCGGGGCCCCACAAGGCGGGAGAGTCGCATACACCGGAGTTACTCGGCTGGAATCCGGGCCGCCGGCCCCTTCCGATCGGCCTCGTCGTCATGACCAGTTTCCAAGCCGGACGCCGGTTCCGGCCCCGGGCCACGAGCCGTTCTCAAGGCGCTCTCGGCCTGCTGCAGAACACCCTCCCTGCGAGGCGTCGCCCCCGCGAGACCCTTCGCGTCCTCGCGGCGGCGGTTGCCGATGCGAGGGTGATTCAAGGACCCCGGGGCGAAGCCGCGGCCGCGGCTCGAGCCATCGTGAAGTATCTCGACGGCCCTACCGCAGCCTGATGACGGCTCGCAGGCGACGCCGACGCCGTCCCGCGTTCTCGGTCGTCACGATTGTTCGCAACGAAGCCAGGAGACTCCCGCGACTTCTCTCCTCGCTTGCCGACTTTCGCGAGCGTGGCGGCGAGGTCGTGGTGCTCGATACGGGGAGCGATGACGGAACGCCGGAGGTCGCCGCCGCGGCGGGATGCCGGGTGTGGGTTGAACCCCGGCGGTTTCGGAGCAGGCTCACTTCTGCTCAAGCCGGTGAAATCAATCGGACGTTCATGAAGGGCGGCGAGGGCCCGCTGGTTGAGGCCGGAGGGGCCCTGTTCCATTTTGCAGCGGCGCGCGCCCATGCCACATCGCTCGCGGCCAACGACTTCCAGTTCGCGGTCGACGGCGGAGACGTTGTCGAGAACCTGGATATGGATTTTCTCGACGAGACCGCTCGATCGCGCCGGCACGGCGTCGTTCATTTCGAGACGCGTACCCTGAGCCCGATCGGATGGCACCTGGAGGTCCGCGAGTACGTTCACGACCGACGTGTGGTGATGTGGCGAGGGCGAACCCACGAGCACATGAGGCCCAGGCCGGGCGTTGCGAAAGACGTTCTTCCCTTGAGGTGCAGGCGAGACCAGCTGTTCGTGAGCCATCACACGGAACTTGGCAAGACAAGAGGCTTCCAGGTGGCGGGTATCGCGCTCGATGCGCTTGATCAGCCGAGTTTCGCCCGCCCTGCCTTTTACCTGTGCCGATCCTTGACGGTTCAGGGCCACTACCGCTCCGCGCTTCAACTTGCGCTCGGCCTGGATCGTCCCGACATCGCGCCTTCCGTTCGCTCGCTTTCGCTGTGCCTGGCGGCGAGGTGCAGCGCGGGTCTGGGGGCGCCATCGGACGAAGTCGAGGGTCTCTTGTTTCACGCTTCAATGCGCGACCCAACCCGCCGAGACCCATGGTTGCGGCTCGCCGCCCGGAGTCGCGCGCACGGACAGATGCAGGCGGCCGCCTCCTTCGCGGCGGCCGCCCTGTCAATACCCGCACGCGTCGGCATCTCGGAAGCCGAAGAGAACCTTGGCGCCGGACCCCACGCCATCTTGTATTGGGCGCTCCTCTGGCTGGGGCGACGCGCGGAAGCGCGATCGCATTTCGAACAGTGCCGGCTCCTGGATCCCCTGAACCCCCTGTATGTCGAACACGCGAAACTCTTCGACCGCTAAGAGAGGGAATCCCGGTTCCCAGGGCGCCAGCCGCTCGCGGCGCGGGCCACGCTTCGGAGCTTTCTCGGTGGTGACCATTGTGCGCAACGAGGCCGGCCGTTTGCCGGGGTTGCTCGAGTCGCTCGCTCCTTTCCGCTCCCTCGGCGGAGAGGTGGTGGTCCTCGACACCGGCAGCGCGGACAACACCTCTGAGATCGCGGGACAGGCGGGGTGTGTGGTGGCGCGAAGGCCGAGACAGTTCGAGCGCGCCCTCACTCAAGCGCAGGCCACCGCCATTCACAGGGCGTTCGCCAGAGGTGGCGAAGGCCCTCTTGTTCGCGCGGGCGATCGTGTCTTCAACATAGCGGCCGCGCGAAATGCCGCGGACGGCCTCGCGCGGAATGACTTCATTCTTGGCGTTGATGCCAGCGATAGATTCGAGGCCTTCGATCTCCCGCAGATCGAAGCGCGAATCAAGGAGGGCGATCCCGCCATCTTGCCGTTCGAGACCCGCCGCCTCCATCGCGGCCGGTGGGTCCTCGAACTACGTGACTACTTTCACGATCGACGGAGGGCCGCCTGGTTCGGCCGCGCTCACAACTACGTGGCCGGCCGCAAAGGCGGATCGCCATCGGAGAAGACCCTGCTCCCTCGTGATTGCCTGCGAGTGACCCACTACACGGAGTCCACCAAGGACCGCGGGTATCAGATCACCGGTCTGGCCCTCGATGTTCTGGAGTCGCCCTCCTTGGTCCACCGGCGGCTCGTGCTGGGCGCGGAACTGACGGCCCGCGGCTTTCACCAATCGGCCCTCGCCCTATTCGAGGGATTGGATCGGCCGGACATCCACGCTTCCGTCCGCTCGTCTGCCTTGTCGATGGCGTCAAACTGCCTTAGGGCCACAGGCGCCGATTCGGGAGAGGCGGCGGACCTGCTTTTCAGGGCCATGCGCCGCGACCCCTCTCACCGCCATCCCTTTCTCAACCTGGCCAGGATCTCGCTTCGTCGCGGCGATTTCCAGGGTGCGGTCTCCCTCGCCACGGCGGCTCTGGCGATTCCGCCGCGAGTTACGTTCAGCCAGCTCGAAGAGAACCTCCGCGATGGCCCGCATGCGGTTCTGTATTGGGCGCTCCTGTGGCTCGGTCGAAAGGCTGAAGCCGCCGAGCACTTCAGGCTCTGCCGCGAGGCGCGGCCAGACAGTTCAATCTACCTCGAGCACTCCCGGTTCTTCCCCGGATCCACGACCGACCTCTAACCCCGAGCCTCGGGGCCGAAAACTGCAAGTCCGAAAGGCTGCGCTAACGGGGTCTGCCTATAGCGTGGTGCATTCGAAAACGAAAGATCCGACGTCCACGCAGGAGAGACCACAACAATCGGCGCCGTAGACGCACGAATCGCCGTCGGGGAGACAACTAGCGGCGGCCGCTGCCGATGGCACGGTGATGCTCGCCACTACGGGCAGCAATCCCGCGGCAAGACCGCGAAGGACGGATCGGCGGGGAAGGGAAGAACCCTCACGGAGGAGCCCGGCCGAGGCCAGCTCATTCACCGTGGCGTCCACGAGCGCCTTCTGCGGAGCGCGCCCGAGAACCTTCCCGAGGTCTTTCGCCACGCTCTCCAGGGGACGCTTGCCATCGAGCTTTTCAAAGACAACCGAGGCGGTGCGGTTCAGGGAATGGGCCTGATGCGACACGCGGTCGTAGACGATCAGTTCCTCGCCGACCTTCTGAACCAGCAGATCGGCTTTCCGTTCCGGCAACGCGCTCTTTTTCATCGCCTTATTTCCCCCGCGAACCCAGTATCTTCGGCCGACCTTGATCCTGTCAAGGCTCGAAGGGTTCTCCAGGACCGATTCTCTGAGAGGTCGTGTGCGACGAACCCGGCAGGAGGTGGATCCGGGCGTCCGCACATGTCGCGGCCTCGACGCAGACGAACTCGCCCCAGTGAGCGCCCACATCCTTCATCGCGGTTCCGAAGGCTTCTCCCGGGTTCCAGACGACCGTGGCTTCGCTCCCCGCCTTGGAGATGGCGATACTGCGCCTGATTACCGGATCATCGAGGCGCACCGCACCCCGGGCGGGGATGAAGATGTGGTTCACCTCGCCGTCGAACCTGATCGGCCCCGACTGCACGCCGCGATGGTGGCGCGTGGAGTGAACGAAAGCGTGCCCGTCGAGGCCGCTCACCAAAGCCCACCGTGCATCGCCGACGCGCAGATAGGTGTGAAGGGCATCCGCGTAGGAGAAGGGCTCATCGCCGCTGTTGGTCGTGGTGAGTTCGATTTCGAGCGCGTCCCCGATCGTGGCCGTGAACCCAAGCTCGAAGCGATGCGGCCAGGCGGCGAACGTGGCCTCGTCGTTCGAAAGCGTCAAACGCACGCGCGTTCGACCATCGGCAAGCTGAGCGACATCGAGAGGCCGCCATTCTCGCGTCCGGGCCAGACCGTGTGCGGGAAGATCCCTTCGCGACGGGTGAGGCCCGAACCACGGCCAGCAGAGGGGCACGCCACCGCGAATCGCCTTACCCACCTCGAATGAACTCAAAGGACTGAGCCAGAGGATGGGCTCTTGCCCGGCCGGCCGAAACGCCGTCACCTGCGCGCCGAGGAGATAGAGCTCAGCCTCCGCAAAGGCATTCCTCACCACGAAGCGTGGGAGCCCCCGCGAATCCGCGTCGAATCGCACCACCCCGGGAATCGCCAGCGACATAGCACCCTCCACAAGTCCGCAGATTAGCCGAAGCGATGGCCGCTGCCCGACCCCCACAAACGCGCGCTCGAGTCACGCACCGCGGTGGACCATGTCCTACCGCAGTTCGTCACCCACCGCCCTTGAGCCAGCCAAGAAGCGAGAACGACGCCTTGCTCGGATCCACGGGTGCCACCGGTGGAGCCGGCCTGGGGGTGGGCAAAGCCGCGACCGCGACCGGCTCTGGCTCCGCAGCCTCGGCTTCGGCCGCTCTTACGGATTCCGCGGGGCGCGTGCTCTCGGCCCGCGCGGGCGGCGCGTCGCTCGAAACAGGCGCAGCCGGCGCCGGCGATTCGACGAAGACCGGCGCGTTGGTAGCGGACATGCGCTCGACCACATCTTTATAGGCGGCGGCGGCCTCGGGCACGGTGGGGATCGACGGGTTCGAGTCCTCGTCGAGCGGAAGCGGGTTGTCTTCACCGCGCGCTTCAAGATCGGGCCGCGAGTCTCTCTCGCTGCCTTCCCGTCCCTCGCGCCCGCGACCACGGCCGCGTCCGCCACGGCGGCGACGCGGCCTTGACGGGGCTTCGCCGTCGGGCGTCTCGATTTCGGCGCCGATGAGCGCATCGTCGGGACCGGGCGCCGCCGAAACCGATGGCGCGCCTGCCGCGCTGGCCGCTGGCGGCACGGCGACGATGGAAGCGGCAACGATCGGAGGCGCCGGGACCGAAGGCCTGCGATCCCCGCGCGGCTCGCGATCACTGCGGGGTTCGTTGCGATAACCGCCATGACCGTTCCCGGTCGAGGAGCCGTTGCCGTTGCCGTTGCCGTTCGACCCCGGCTCGGAAGGAGGCACGCTCGCCGCCACAGCTTCGACCTCGGAAGCCCGCGGAGGAACGATCGAGCCGTCGCCGCGAGCCGCTGCACCCAGGTCCTCGACGATGTAGCTGCCCGACTTCTGATCGCGCCGCAGAGTGACCACACCGCGCCGCTGCGCGTCCTCGAGCAGGCTCGAGAACGACCGGAAGCCGTAGTAGGTCTCGTTGAACGAGGGCTTCTTGCGCTTCATGGTCTCCTTGACCATGGAGCCCCAAAGAGCACCCTTGTTCTCGAGTTGCAGCGCCACCACCGAGTCGACCAGGATGGAGAACGCCTCCTGGAGCTTTTCGGGGATGTTCGGGATGACCACCGCCGGCTTTTCCTGACGGCGGACGAGGTCCTCGTAGAAGATGAACTCGTCGCAGTTCTCCATCAGCAGGTCGGAGGTGGAGTTCTTGACGCCCAGGCCGATGACGTACTTGTCGTTCTCTTTGAGCTTGCTGACCAGGGGCGAGAAGTCGGAATCGCCCGAGGCGATACAGAAGCAGTCGATGTGTTCCTTCTGGAACGACATGTCCATGGCGTCGACCACGAGACGGATGTCGGCGGAGTTCTTTCCGCCCACGGACTTCTGGGGGACTTCGATCAACTCGACCGCGGCTTCATGGAAGCTCCGTCGGTATTCGCCGTATCGTCCCCAGTCGGCGTATGCGCGCTTGGCGAGGATCTTGCCCTTTTCGACCAGTCGCTCGATGACGAGGTTGATGTCGAACCGGCGGTAGTGGGCGTCGCGGACGCCGATGGCGATGTTCTCAAAGTCGATGAAGAGGGCTATGCGCTGTTCTTCGGGTGTGCTTGCGGTCAAGATGTTCCTGTGGTTTTCCGGCTTCGCAGAAGGGCAGAGTGTGTGGCAGCGGCTTCGTGATTCCTCTCGCACCTGGAGCCTCGTTTCGAGGCGATGGGGGAGGGAACCACCTGAGCTCCGTCTGAGGAGCCACGAGAAGTTCGTGTTTGAAGCTGCCGTCGCACGTGGATGTGCGCTGTTGCGGTGCCTATGCGGCCTGGCTCGCCGACGTCAGATTGAAAGACCCGTGCGGCTACCAGAACCAGTCTAAGTACGTCGGTTTCTGATACGGTCGGGTTGAACAGTAGCACGGAATCCCAAACCACCGCTATCGCCCAATTTCAGGAGAGCCCCATGAAGTCCACCCAGACCCTTCTTCTTTGCGCCCTGGTCTTCGGACTTGGTTACACCGCGGCCGCCCAGAAGGACCACGTCCGCATCAACTCCAAGGAGTCGCCGCCCCGACCCGGCGCGCCGTACAACCAGGGCGTGATGGTGGGGAACCTAATCTGGGTCTCCGGCAACGTCGGTCAGGATCCCGCCACCCAGAAGGTCAGTCCGGACTTCGCGGTGGAGGCCAGGCAGTCCATCAAGAATCTTGAGGCGGTTCTGAAGGCCGCTGACCTGTCGCTCGCGGATGTGGTCAAGACGAACGTCTACGTGACGGACGTCTTGAAGTATGACGCCTTCAACGCCATCTACGTGGAGATGATGCCCAAGCCCCTGCCGGCAAGGACGTTCGTAGGAGTTGCCGCCCTGCCGAGCGGAGCCCAGATCGAAATCGAATTCGTCGCCGCGCGAAAATAAGCGCTGACGCCGCCGGTACGCCGACCCCGCCCGCGTTTCGACGTGGCCGAGGCTTCGCGCTCGGCGTCATTGTGAGTCTCAGCACGGACTTCGTGCCCCGGGGGCAGGCTGCGCGCTCCGTGACACTGGGGATGAACACCCACTTCTCACCCCGGCGAAAGCCGGGGTCTAGCAGCCCGTGGTGAAAGTCCCTCCGCGTCGAAAGCGGATCTTTTCCGCAGAGCTCCGCGTTGCCAAACCTTGAAATACTCCCGGTATTCCTGCGGTTCGGCGCCTTGATCTGACGAAAAATCTCTCACTTTCGCTCGCAGTCGACTTTCACCACGGACTGCTAGCGCGAAGAGTGCGTTTGGAATCCGCGCGGCGACCGGAGGCCCAAGAACCCGCCTGAAATGGGCCGTTCTGAAGGGCGTTCATCAGCAGCCCCCGTCCGTGGGTACAGGGGCGAAGCAACCCCGTCGAGCCACTCCCAACCTGGCGTTCGAGGGAAGCCGCCCTGCGGCTCACGCCAGCGAATAGAACAGATCGACGTAGGACGTCGTGGCGCCCTCCATGCCCGCCACTTTGGGGTTCGCCGATTCGATCAGCCAGAACTCGTCCGGGGCATGGGCTCCGCCGCCGAGGCCGAGGCCGAACTGTCCGGCTGGAAGCTTCAAAGGCGCTCCGGTGAACGTCACTCCCGGCCACGATCCCGCGAGCCGCGGCCACAGGAGAGGATCGAGGCCTGCCTTGCGATAGGTCGAGAGCAGCGCCTTGATGAGCCTCGAGTCCGAAGGCGTTTCCGTCGGGTCATAGCCGCCGGTCATGTTCACCTCGAGATCGCCGAAGCCGTGCTTCGCGAGATGCTTCTTCACCAGATCGAGGGTCTCCTTCGCGGTCATGTCGGGCACGAGGCGCATGTCGATCTTCGCCACTGCGCGGTTCGGGAGGATGGTCTTGCCGCCGGGGCCGGTGTAACCGCCTACGAGGCCTTCGATGTTGATGGTCGGTTGCGAGACGAGCCGTTCGAGCGACGCGGGCCACGCCTCGTCGCCGATCCAGCGGGAGACGCCCAACGCCTTCTTCGCCGCGGCCTCGCTCCGCCGCGGAATCGCGTCGTTCAGTATCCTGCGCAGCTCAGGACTGAGCGGCTTCACCTTGTCGAAGAAGCCCAGGACGGCTGGAGTGTGGCCGTCCGCCTTCACCAGGGTGTTGAGGCCCTGCACCAGATGCCAGGCCGGGCTGTCGACCTGCGCGGCCAGGCTCGAGTGGATGTCCTTCGCCGGGCCGCGGCCCCACTTCTCGCCCGAAGCCACGATCTCCATCTCGACGATGCCCTTGGCGCCCAGGTTCACCTGCACCCCGCCCTCCGCGTCCTGGCTGCCGAGGGGAATGATGACGCCGACGCATTTTCTGAGCGCCGCCTCGACCTCCGCTTTGAACGCGATGTCGCCGAAGTTTGGAGAACCGATCTCCTCTTCGCCCTCCGCCACCAGCACCAGGTTGATCGGCGGCTTGCGTCCTGCCGCCTTGAACGCGCGCAAGGCGGCAAGACACGCGGTCTGCGGCCCCTTGGTGTTGGTTGCGCCCCGGCCGATCATCACTTTGCCGAGCCCCGGCCGCTCGACGAGACGCCCCTCGAGCGGAGGCGAGGTCCATTCCGCAGGGTCGAACTGCTTCACGTCGTACATGAAATAGAGCCCGAGGGTCGTTTCCGCGCCGACGTCGAGCGTCGCGAAGACACCGGGCTTCCCCTTCGTGGAGATCAGTTCCACGCGCGTGAAGCCGGCCTCGCGCGCGAGCTGCGCCATGTACTCCGCACCTTTGGGATAGCCGACGTTCTCGGCCGCGATCGAGGGCAGGGCGACCCACTCGCGCAGCGACTGCACGGTGGCCTCGCGTTGCGCTTTTATCTGCGCGACTATCGCGGCCCGCTCGTCCTGGGCGAACGCTTCGGGCGAATTCGCGAGCCCGGTCACCACCACCCCCGCCGCCCCGGCGATGGTCGTGTTGATGAAGTCCCGACGCGTGGCGTCCTCGAGGTTGTGGATCGGCATCATCGCTCCTTGTCGAATTGAAGGGACTTCCCTTCGGTTCTGTTGACTATAGAGGCGGTGCGCCGGGCCAGGCGCAGTTTCGATATCGGAATTTCAGGCGTCCCCCCGGCCCGGCCGGGCGACATTCCCGGCGCGGGTCCGCAAGTTCTTCGGTGCCTGAACGTGGCGTCAAAACGTCAGCGAAGTCGCGGCGTCTCCGAACCGCGGATCTGCAGTCGACCCAGGATCACCGCGGCCATGGCGCGGGCACCTGTCTGGATCGACTCCTCGTCGGCGACGTAGTCGGGGCTATGGGGAACCCCGGAAAAGCCGCGTTCAGAGTTCGCGACACCAAGCCAGTACATGACACCCGGGATCTCGTCCGTGAACCAGCCGAAGTCTTCGGAAAACGGAGTGGGCAGAGTCGAACTCACGATCAGGCTCCCCGGGCTCATCGCCCGCTCGATCACCGGGCGAAGCGACGATTCCAGCGCTGGATCGTTGAAGGCCCCCGGGATTTTTCGCTGCCCGTCCACCGTCGGGCTGAAGCCGCCCTGGCGAAGTCCTTCGAGGGAGGCGTCGAGCCGGGTTCGCGCGGCCTCGCGGGCCTCCGGCCCGGAAACCGTCAGGTTGGCACTCACCCGCCACTGCCCGGACCCTGCGAGCCATTCGGTTTGCGGCGATTGGACGATCAGGAAAGGCTCGGTGCTGGACGATCCGATCCCAGGGTTTCCAAGCGCCGCGAGATTCAGGGCAACCTGCTGACCGAGATCATTTCGGCTCGCGGGAGCGCGGAAAGAAACGGCGACCTGGTCGCGCGCCGGCAACATCGCGCCGGGCTTCGTTCCGATCCGCCCGACTTCGAGGGGTGAGGTATGGAAGGCGAAGATCTCTCGAGGTCGGACGTCGTCGAAAACACCGTGCGCGAGCATCAGTTGGGCGCCCGTGGCCGACTCCTCCGCTGGCTGGAACAGGAAGACCACGGTTCCCTGGAGTCGCTCGGTCACGGCGGAGAGGCCGTCTGCGAGGGCGAGGCCGACGGTGGTGTGGATGTCGTGGCCGCAGATATGGCGAAGCCCTGGAACCTGCGAGCGGAAGTCCACCGGGTCGGGTGCGGTTGTAGGGACCGCATCCATGTCGGCCCGGAAGGCAATCACCGGGCCGGGTAGAGACCCGCGCAGGATGCCGACCACGCCGTGGCCTCCTGCGCCCGTTCGCACCTCCAGGCCACGCGCTCGAAGCCTTGCCGCGACGATGGAAGCGGTGCGTGATTCGGCCCCGCTTCGTTCGGGAAAGCTATGGAGATCGCGTCGCACTCCGATCAAATCCATGCGCACGCGCTCGATGGCGAGGGTCACGTCGCGCAGCAGCGTGGTGTCTTCGTTGGCGGAGGACTTCGCGGCTGACCCCGAGGCGCCCATGACCAGAGTCGCGGCGAGGAATCGGAAGATGGGACGCATCGAATGAGCCATGGTCCGTTGCTCGGCAGGATACCCGCATCTCGGTGCGCGGAGGAGGGCGCAGAAACCAGACGTTCATCTCTTTGAATTCAGTACTTCGGCACGGACGGATCGACGTCGTTCGATCTCTCCATCATTTGGAGAGCGCCTGATCAACATCCTCAATGATGTCGTTGACATCCTCGATGCCCACCGAGATTCTGACCAGCCCCTCCGTGATTCCAAGCCGCTTCCGCTGGGCGGGCGACAGCTCGCGATGCGACGAACTCGCCGAATGCGACACACCGGTGAACACATCGCCCAGGCTCGTGAGGCGGACGCACAGCTGAAGCGAGTTCATGAACCGGTACGCCGCCTCCCTGGTGTTCTCCTTCAGTTCGATCGAGACGAGCGCGCCCCCGTGGGGCGGTAAAAGGACCCGACCGACGAGGGCTTCTGCCCCGTCCGCGGAAAGCGTCGGATAGTGGACGCGCACGAGCCGCGAATCGTTCCTGAAGTGCTCCGCGATCTTCCGCGCGTTGTCGCACTGGCGTTCGAGCCGCAGCCCGAGCGTCTTCACTCCGCGGAGGATCTGATGCGCCTCCCACACGCTCATCACTCCGCCCGCGAGTTTCATGATGCTCACGAGGGCGAGACGATCGTGCTCCTGCTTCGCCACCGCCACGCCGCCCATCGCGTCGCCATGGCCGCCCAGATACTTGGTGGCGCTGTGAATCACGAAGTCGGCGCCGAGGGTCAGGGGCTGGCAAAGGAAGGGCGAGGCGAAGGTGTTGTCGACGACCAGACGGGCGCCCGCCTCCTTGCCGATGGCCGCGATGGCCGCGAGGTCGCACACCTTGAGGAGCGGATTCGAAATGGTCTCCGCGAGGAGAACCGTCGGTTTGGCGGCCACGGCCTCCGCGCGGACCGCCTCGAGATCGTTGAAGTCGGCGGTCACGGTCTTGACACCGGCGATGCCGAAGACCTTCTCGAGCAAGGCAAACGTCGCTCCATAAAGATCCCGGGAAGCGAGGACGGTGGATCCGGGCGTAAGCCCACATGCGAAAAGTGAGGCGTGCAGAGCCGCCATCCCGGAGCCGTAGGCGCAGGCGGCGGTTCCGCCTTCGAGAGTCACGAGCGCGTCCTCCAGCGCCGCGATCGTCGGGTTGCCGTAGCGGGTGTAGACGAAATCGCCGCCTTCACCGGAGAAGACCTGGTCGACCTCTTCCATGGAGTCATACGTGAAGGCGGACGTCGCGTAGATCGGCGTGGCTACGGGACGGCCGATTGGAAGCTGCCTCCGCTCGCCCGCGTGCACCAGCTCGGTCCGCAGCCGCTTCTTCTTCATCAAAACAACCTCGCCAGATAAGTTCGCGGCAGAAACAGAAAAGGCTCCCGGGCCAAATGAAGAGGCATGCAGGCCACGTTGCCTGACCCTCGAAATTTGTTCGTCCCCAAAGACGCCGTGCAGCGTACAGAAGATGACCGGACTACGGCAACCACGCCACGCCTGGTCTCGGGCAGAGTCAGCGAGCTACAAGCGCCCCTGATTCGCTTCGCCTGGGCCATCATTCAGAACGAACCGAAGGCGGTTCCGAGCGCCAGCACCAGGCTCAAAGCCAGCAGCGGCCCCACGATCGAGACCAGGAAGATGTCCTGGTACGAATCGCGATGGGTGAGCTGGCAGATCGCGAGGACGGTGATGATGCCACCGCAATGCGGGAGTGAATCGAGCCCGCCCGACGAGAGTGCCGCCACCCGGTGGAGTAGTTCGGGATTCACCCCGGCCTTGAGGCCCGCCTCCATGAAGTTCGAGCCCATGGCCGACAAGGCGATGCTCAAGCCGCCCGACGCGGATCCCGTGATCCCGGCGAGCACGTTCACGGTGAGCGCCTCCGAGATGAGCGGGTTGCCGGGCGCGATGCCGAGAGTGACATTGCGAATGAGGGCGAACCCCGCGAGCGATGCGATCACCGTCCCGTAGCCGACCTCGGACGCGGTGTTGAACACGGGCAGCAGGGAACTCATGGTTCCGTGGTTCAACGACGCCTTGGGGTCGCGCAGGCGGCTCCAATGCAGGGCCAGGGTCGCGAGGATAGCGAGTGAAAGTGAAGCGATGAGCGACCAGAGCCCGCGAACGTCATCGAGCCTGACTCCCCCGAAGCGCGCTTCCGTGAGGTACCCGGTTTCCATCGAGGGAATCACGAGGCGCGTGAACAGGTAGTTGCCGATGATCACGATGAAGAGGGGCAGCAGCGCGCTTCCAGGGGAGGGCAGGTCCTGGGCGCGCGCCACGGTTGCGATCTCCGGCGGCGCCTGACCGTACCCCTCGCCTTCGGTGCGGGCGGCGAGCGAGCGACGATTGAGCCAGAACATCCCGAAGCAAAGCATCACGAGTCCCGCGATGAGGCCAAGTCCGGGCGCCGCATAGAGATCGGTGCCGAAGTACGGCATGGGTATCGCGTTCTGGATCGATGGCGTGCCGGGAAGTGCGGTCATCGTGAAGGTCGCGGCTCCCAGTACGATCGCTCCCGGGATCAGCCGCCTCGGGACGTTGGCGTGACGGAAGAGCGCGCTCGCCACGGGATAGACCGCGAACGCCACCACGAAGAGGGACACTCCGCCGTAGGTCAGGATGGCAGTGGCGAGGACGATCGCGAGAATCGCGTGTCGCGCCCCCAGACGGTCCGCGATGCCGCGGGCGATGACGTCCGCCGACCCTGAGTCGTTCATGAGCCGGCCGAACACCGCGCCGAGCATGAAGAGAGGGAAGTAGCGGATCAGGAAACCACCGAGTCCGGCCATGAACACCTGGGTGTAGATCGCGAGGACGCGCGTCTCGCCATCCAGCAGCACGGCGAGCAAAGCCAGCGGCGGCGCGATGAGGAGAACGTTGATGCCTCGGTAGGCGAGGGCCATGAGGAGGCTCAGCGACAGGAGAATTCCGAGGAGCCCGACCATTTGGAGGCCAGCATAGGCCAGGTGGATTCCCGGTCGTTGCACGCGCGGCAACAGCCGCACGTCCTTCAAGAAATACCTTGACACGCCGGGCCGGATCTGTCCTACACTGCATCCAATTGTTTGAACATCCCGGAAAGCGGGTCGTTCTTTTCCGGGTCAGCGCAGGCGCCCCCGGTTCCCTGCCGACGCCATTCCAACGTTCAAAATCATGAATCCTTCAAGGGAGAATTGCATGAGTATTGTGAAGCGTTTCTCGTTCGGCCTTCTGGTGCTCCTGCTCTGCGCCATGCCCGCGCAGGCCCAGACCACATCCATCGTGGGCACGGTCGTTGACGCGGCCGGCGCCGTGGTTCCTGGAGCCTCCATCGTGGCCAGGAACCCCCGCACCGGCGCGAACTTCGAAACCGTCTCCTCGAGCAACGGCAACTTCACGATTCCCGCAGTGCCCACCGGCGTCTACACGGTCACCGTGTCACTCTCCGGCTTCAAGAACTTCGTGCTGACCGATGTCGTCGCCAACGTGGGCGGACCCGCGTCGGTGCGGGCCAGCCTGTCGGTCGGCGGTCAGGAAGAGACGATCACCGTCGAGGCGAAGTCCGAATTGATCCAGACCCAGTCCTCGGCGATCTCCACCACGATCGACGCGCGCCAGATCACGACTCTCCCCCTCACGACGCGCGCCGCCCTGGGCTTCGTCACCTTCCTCCCGGGGTGAGCACACCCGGAGGCAACCGCGACTCGATGATCAACGGCCTTCCTCAGAGTCAGATCAACATCACCCTCGACGGCATCAACGTTCAGGACAACACTCTAAAGGGCGACCGCGGCGGCGACGGCTTCTTCGCCATCGTCGACCCTCGTATCGACGCCGTCGACGAGGTCACGGTTTCAATGGCGGGAATCGGCGCCGAGAGTTCGGGCCAGGGCGGCGTGCAGATCCAGTTCGTCACCCGCTCCGGAACCAACACCCTCAAGGGAAGCCTCTATCACTACTTGAGAAAGGACTCGTTCAACGAGTCGACCTGGTTCAACGAGCAGAACAATGTGGCCAAGGCGAAACTGAAGCAGAACCAGCTGGGCCTGTCCATCGGCGGACCCATCCGCATCCCCGGTCTCTTCGATGGCCGCAACAAGGCATTCTTCTTCGTTAACTGGGAAGAGTTCCGTCAGCCTTCAGATGTCCCCGCAACCGCACCATCCTGAGCCCGCTCGCTCAACAGGGCATCTTCCAGTACACCGTCGCCGGTCAGGTCCGGCAGGTCAACCTGCTGCAGCTCGCGGCCTCCCAGGGTCAGCTCTCCTCCTCCGACCCCATGATGGCGAAGATCCTGAGTGACATCCGGGCCGCCACCGGGACCACTGGAACCGTCACCGACCTTCCGGATCCGGCGTTCCAGCGTTTCTCCTACAACGTGCCCGTCGAGTCCCGCCGCACCTATCCGACGGTAAGGCTCGATTGGGACATCACCGACAAGCACCGCGCGACCCTGACCACAAACTATCAGGACTTCGCCGACACACCGGACACCCTGAACGGTTTCGAGCCGATGTTCCCGGGCTTCCCGGCCTTCGGCGGACAGGGTTCCGAGCGTGTGGGTGGCAGCGCCTCCCTCCGCTCTAACCTCGGCGCGAATCTCGTCAACGAGTTCCGCATCGGCGGAAGCGGCGCGCCCGTGAAGTTCTTCGCCGAGCAGAACGTGGGCATGTGGAAAGGGACCCCGGTCGCCGACCAGGGCGGCTTCCAGCTCAACTTCGGCGCCGCGCCGCTCAACATCACCAACGCCTCCACCGGTCCCAACCCCCAGTCGCGAAATGCCTCGACGAAGCTGATCGAGAACAAGGTGAGCTGGCTCAAGGGCAACCACAGCCTGAACTTCGGAGGTTCGTTCACCGAGATAAATGTGTGGGGCAAGTTCCAGGGTCTCGTACCCACGGTCAACTTCGGCCTCGTGGCCAGCGACCCGGCGATCGCTCTCTTCAATGCGGCCAACTTCCCGGGCGCTTCGGCCACCAACATCAGCGTGGCTCAGCAGCTTTATTCCATCCTCACCGGCCGCATCACCTCGATCACCGGCAATGGCGGGCTCGACGAGGCGACCGGCACCTACAAATACATGGGAGAGCGGCGCCAGGCCGGCCGCCTGCGCGACGTCGGGTTTTTCCTCCAGGACAACTGGCGCGTCAAGCCGAATCTCACGCTGAACCTCGGCCTGCGTTATGAGATCCAGACCCCCTTCTCCGCCTCCAACAGCAACTTCTCCACGGCCAGCATCGACGCGGCCTTTGGAGTTTCCGGTCTGGGCTCGGGGTGCAACCCGAGCAATGTGACGCCGGGGAGCTGCAACATCTTCAAGCCGGGCACGCTCCAGGGCTCGAAGCCGGTGTTCACGCAGCTCTCAGAGGGCGTCAAGGCCTACAACTCCGACCTCAACAACATCGCTCCGAGCATCGGCTTCAACTGGTCGCCCTCGGCGAGCGACGGCCTCTTGCGGACAATCCTGGGCGAGCCGGGCGATTCGGCCATCCGCGGCGGCATCTCGCGCTCCTACAGCCGGGCCGGCATGACCGACTTCACGACACCCTACGGCGCCAACCCGGGCCTGACGGTCACGGCTGACAAGTCGGCGGCCCTCGGCAACCTCGGCGCGCTCCCGCTGCTTCTTCGCAACACCGCTCTCCTCGGACCGCCCGCCTTCCCTGAGAAGCCGGTCTACCCGATGACGGATGTGGTCACCCAGGATGTCAACACCTTCGATCCAAACATCAAGACGCCCTACTCGGACTCGTGGTCGATCGGCTTCCAGCGCGCGCTTGGCAAGAACCTGGCGTTCGACCTGCGGTACGTCGGCACGCGCAGCCGCGACCTGTGGCGCGTCTACAACTACAACGAGGTCAACATCTCCGAGAACGGTTTCCTCAACGAGTTCCGGCTCGCCCAGGGCAACCTCCGGGCCAATATCGCCGCGGGCCGCGGAGCGAACTTCCGCTACTTTGGTCCGGGCACCGGTACGTCGCCGCTTCCCATCTTCCTCGCGTATCTCTCTGGAGTGCCCGCGTCGCAGGCCGGTGACCCGGCGCGATATGCGTCGGCCACTTTTACCGACAACACTTTCCTGACCCCTATGGCGACGTTCAATCCGCAGCCACGTACCGCCGCGAACGCGCTCGACGCCGACGCCACGCGCCGCGCCAACGCTCTTGCCGCGGGTCTGCCGGCGAACTTTCTGGTGGCGAACCCGGATCTCCTGGGCGGCGCCAACGTCACCGGCAACGGCGGCGGCACCAACTATCACTCGCTCCAGCTGGAAGTCCGGCGGCGTTTCTCGAGCGGTTTCTCGGTGAACGCGAGCTACGTGTTCGCGAAGCAGCGCGAACTGGCGTTTTACGGCTTCTGCGAGGGCTTCAAGTCGAGAGAGGACGCCGGCGCCGAGGGCAGCGTCGTCCATGCCGGCAAGGCTTCCTGGTCGTGGGAGCTGCCCGTGGGCAAAGGCCGGCGCTTCCTCGGGAACGCCAACGGAGTGGTCGATCGCATCCTTGGCGGATGGCAGCTTCATGGCTCGATCCGTATGCAGACCGGTCAGCAGTTCGACCTCGGCAACGTCCGCATGGTGGGCTTCGACGAGAAGGAGCTTAAGAGCATGTTCAAGCTGCGCACTGTCGACAGCGCCGCGGGGACGCTGCCCAGAAAGCGCGTCTGGATGCTTCCCCAGGCCGTCATCGACGAAACCGTCAAGGCGTTCAGCGTGAGTGCCACGAGTGCCACGGGCTACGGCGCCCCGGGCCCGCCCTCCGGCAAGTACTTTGCGCCGGCGAACGGACCCGATTGCATCGAGGTCTCGGCGGACGACGACGCGACCTCGAACGACGGGTCGGGCGCTTGCGGCACTCGCACTCTTGTGGTTGCCGGCCCGATGTTCCGGAATGTCGACTTGAGCCTCACGAAGATAATCCCGGTTGTGGGACGCACTCGTCTCGAGTTCCGGGTCGAGGCGCTCAACGTGTTCAACCGACCCAATTTCGTGCCCGTCGGCGGGATCGGGTCGAACCCCAACAGCTACGAAGTGACGGCCCTGACCGGTGCCAACACCTCGCGCACGGTCCAGCTCGTCTCCCGCTTCAGCTGGTAACGCCAGGGGCCCTCGCGGCAGGAAGGTTGGGCCTGACCCGGCCGGGCCTATTCTCGCGACCTTCGATCCGCTTCGCGGAACCGCTCCGCCAGGACCTTAACGAACGCCCCCGCCCACGTCTGCAGCCCAAGCGTCTGCGACAAGGTCTTGCCCGTCACCACCCTGACCTCGAGCGGCTCGAGGGCTTCGACCGTGGCGCTCCGAGGCTCATCCGAGAACACCGCGGTTTCGCCGAACACGTCGCCTGGACCCAGCTCGCGCAGGACCAAGGGCTTCCCTTCGCTCATGGCCGTCACCACGCACCGCCCGCTCACGATCGCGAACGCCTCGTCGCCCGACTCGCCCTCGCGGACGACGACCGCGCCCGCATCGTACTTTCGCCGGGGTGCCCGTTCCTCTCCGCGCTGGAAGGCCACCGCGTCGCGCTGCAGATCGAGAACACTCTGATACCGGTCCTGCGGCCGCGCCGACATCGCCTTCATCGCGATGGCCGCGAGGGCCGGTGGAATCGCCCGGTGCGGCGCTCGCTCCAGGGGCGGGACGATCGCGCCGCGGATCGCCGAAGTGAGTACCGCGACCACCGTCTTCCCCGAGTGAGGCCGCTGGCCGGTCAGGATCTCGTACATGATCGCGCCCAGAAGGAACACATCGGTCAGTTCGCTGATGTGGGCGTCGATTCGGAGGGCTTGTTCCGGGCTCATGTAGGACGGTGTTCCCGTGGAAGCATCCTTGGGCGAAAGCGACATCAGGAGCCGCGGCTGTTCGGGACCGGGCCGGTACCGGGCGATGCCCCAATCCACCACGTACACCTGCCCGAAGGGCCCGAGCATGATGTTGTCCGGCTTCAGATCCAGATGGATCACGTTCCGGGAGTGCGCGAACGCCACCGCGTCGCACACCTTCACATAGATCGACAGCGCGGCGTCGAGAACGTCGGCCGGCCAGGGCGGGCGGGGGAGCGAGCCCAGATAACTCGTGAGCGTCCGGCCCTCGATGAGCTTCATCACCAGCGAGATCCCGCCGTCCGCGCCCTTCGCCAGGCGGTACACGGGCGCGATGTTCGGATGATCGATGAGGGCGGTGATCCGCGCCTCGTCCACGAACTTGCGGGCCAGAAACTCGTTCTTCGTGAGCGATGGCAGCATCACCTTGATGGCGACGAGGCGCTGCAGGTCGGGGTCGAAGGCCTTGAGGACGGCGCCCATGCCGCCGCGCGCCACCTCGCCCAGATCCGTGTAAGGGGAGGGAAGGATGTGGGCGAGGTGGCGCGCGGCGGCATGGGCGCCGTCCTCAAG
>Ga0163151_10002178_pt1 | contig 31115 bp, 31 predicted proteins | sample OliLakLV19MP5IB2_FD_145596 | JGI IMG/M metagenome (GOLD analysis project Ga0163151, IMG submission 145596) | Freshwater microbial mat bacterial communities from Lake Vanda, McMurdo Dry Valleys, Antarctica - Oligotrophic Lake LV.19.MP5.IB-2 | ecosystem: Environmental > Aquatic > Freshwater >...
GCTTGGCGGGATCGGTGTTTCGGGAGCGGAGGTGAAGTTACACCAATCGAACTGACTTACTCAATTACGGGTCGCAGCAACCGGGCAGAATCAGAGCTCGGGCGCTGATCCTGTGCATAATTCAGGTAGTAAACTGGCCTGTTACTCGGTACTCGTCACAAGTTTGAGTTTCAAATGCGGAGTTGATGTGGATCACGCAGCTCAATCTCTCGCTTCCTCCGAAGCTTCGACGAATTAATACCACGACGCACCGGTTTCATAATTCAGATCCATTCGATGCCTGCTGATGCCGCCGCAAGGCTGGCCTAAACTCATTTGGCGATTTAGCCGGTTTCCGATATAACTGAGTTAGCCGTGAGCACCAACGAGGCTGCGATGTCATCAGCTCAAGTTCAATCAATTCCAATCGTAAAGATATTCCTGACTGTCGAAGAGGCTGCGCAACGCCTAGGGGTGACGGTGGGCTGGATCTACGAGCGCACAAGGCGCAAGACCATTCCTCACCGGAAACTTGGAAAATTCGTCCGATTCACAGAGGAAGATCTGCGAGCGATTGTCGAGGCGGCTGCTAAAGGGACCATACAATGAGCCAGGGCGGCCATATCGTCAAGCCTAGCGGCAAGCGCAAGACGTGGGCGATCATCTATCGCGATCCATTAGGAATCCAGCAGTGGGAAGGTAAATTCAAAAAGCGTACCGAGGCGCAGGCCCGGCTGAATGAAATCCTCGGAGCCCTTGATAAGGGAACGTACTCGCGACCATCTTCCGTCACGTTTGAGAAGTTCGCAGAGGATTGGCTGGCCGGTAGGCGTCAGATCCGCGGCAGCACGGAATCGGGATATGGTTCGATCATCAATAAGCAACTCGTTCCGCGGCTCGGAGCGATTGCGGTATCGGCGCTACGATTCGATCATATTGACGCGGCCGTGAGCGGCATGATCGAAGACGAGCTTTCTTTCGAAGACGATCCATAACACCGTCACGCTACTGCGCACGATGCTAGCCGGCAAAAAGGGGCCAAGCGCGCTGCGACGCGGTTTCGCGTTCCACGATCCAACTATGGGGCTCGAGCTTCCGCCACTGGAATCTCGCCAGATCACGCCTCCAACACAGGAACAGGTCTGGGCACTGATCGGCGCGGCGAAGGAGTTGGGCGGCCTCAGTTACGCGCTGGCCTATACGGGAGCGTTTACCGGCGTGCGGCGAAACGAGGCTCTCGGGCTTAGGTTCAACGACATCGAGTGGTTTGGCAACGAGGTAAATGTTCGTCACGCAATCTCGAAACGCCGCGGTACAGATGGCGCGCACAAATGGGAATGGCACGTTGGGCCACCGAAGTCACGGAAATCGTTACGCCGCATCGCTGCGACCGAGAGCGTAATGAAGATGTTGGCCGATTTGAAGGTCGGCAAACCAGACGGCGCTTTCATCTTCCCCGGCGATTGCAACGGTTTCATAGACCCGGACAAATTCGACGCAGAGGTTTGGAAGCCTGTTGCAAAGAAAGTCGGCATGGAAGGGACGCGCTTTCATGACCTGCGGCACTTCTTCGCTAGCCAGTTGATCGCTCAGGGCGAAACCGCCGCCTACGTTCGCGACCAAATGGGACACTCCAGCATCAAGGTCACCTTCGAGACCAACGGGCATCTCTTCCCAGGGCGCGGCAAGGAAGCCAGCGCCCGCTACGAAAAGTCGATGGCCGATGCGAAGGTTCGCCACAAAGCGCAGGACACTGTTAGCATTCCGTTAGCAATTGATGGGGAAGAAGGGCCGGAAGGAACCGTAACCAATTGAAAAGGTTGGTTGCGGGGGCATGATTTGAACATGCGACCTTTGGGTTATGAGCCCAACGAGCTACCAGGCTGCTCCACCCCGCACTCTGAGAATACCAAGACTACGGCTGCCCGGTCAACTAAATCCCAAATTCTCCACCGATTCCACAGCATCTGCGCCGCCATGCGAAATCTCCGCTACCCTTCGCCCAGCAACCTGTACAGCGTCGACCGCGTCACCCCCAACACCTCCGCCGCCTTGCTCTTGTTCCCGCCGAAATGCGCCACCACTGCCCGCGCGTGACGTTGCGAAAGTATCTCTAAACTAAGCAATTCAAGCGGCGCGGCGTTATTGGCTGGCGCCGTAGCCAATACCGGTACCGCCCCCCGTTGAAACGACGGCGGCATATCGCGGACGTCCACTAACTCGCCGTCGGCCATCATACATGCCGATCCGATCACATTTTCCAGTTCGCGCACATTGCCGGGCCATGTGTGCCGCGACAACATCGCCTGCGCGCGCGGCGTCACGCCAGTCAGGTTCTTTCCATATTCCTCGGCGAATTGCGTCACAAAATGCCGCACAAGAAACGGAAAGTCTTCCATGCGCTCGGCGAGTCCCGGCACATGAATCTCCACCATGCTCAACCGGTAGTACAGGTCCTCGCGAAACGTTCCCGCCCGCATCATCTCTTCGAGCGGCCGGTTCGTAGCCGCCACTACGCGCACGTTGATCTTCTTGGTCGCCGCCGCGCCCACCGGCTTGATCTCCTGCTGCTGTATCGCCCGCAGCAATTTGCTCTGCATCTCAAATGGCAAGTCGCCCAGCTCGTCGAGGAACAACGTGCCGCCATGCGCCGCCTCGAACAGCCCCTTTTTGTCCGCCGCCGCGCCCGTAAAGGAACCCTTCAAATGCCCAAACATCTCGCTCTCAAACAGCGTCCCGGTAATCGCCGAACAATTCGCAATGACGAATGGACCCGCCGCCACCGGACTCAAAGCGTGCAGCGCTTGCGCCGCCAACTCCTTGCCCGTGCCCGTCGCTCCCCGGACCAGCGCGACCCGGAAGTGCGAAGCCACGCGCCTGATCAATGCAAAAAGTTCCAGCATCAGCGGACTCCGCCCCACCATCCCCTGAAAGCGGTTAGCGTGCAATAACTCCGCCTCTAACCGCCCGGCGTTCATCCGCCGCCGGCCGTCGTCCACTAGCTCTTTCACTCGCGCGCGAAGCGCCCCGATCTTCACGGGCTTTGTCAGATAGTCGCAAGCGCCCTTCCGGATCGCCTCCACCGCCGACTCCGGCGTGTAGTGGCCGGTCAGCAAAATGACATCGGTCCCCGGCGCCGTCTGCATGATCTCCTCCAGCAGTTCCAGGCCGCCGACATCGGGAAGCATCAAGTCCAGAAGTACAATTTGCGGACGCGAAGCGGCCAACTCCGAACGCGCCTCCGCGCCATTCAAAGCTGTCAATATCCGCAAGCCCATGGACCCCAGCGCGTCGCGGACCAGATCCAAGCTCAGCGGATCGTCGTCCACCGCCAACAACGAAAGCGCTATCGAGTTCTCACCCATGGCCGCAGCTCTCAGCGTAGCAGGGAGGAAAGAGAAATCGTGCACCCCATCCGCCATCCGCGCCATAATCAACGAATGCGCACCTGGACGCCGCGCCTTCGTCCGCTCGACGAGATGTTCTATATCGTCATCGGAGCCCTCGCGCTCCTGCTTGGCGTCGGCGCCGTTTACCTGAACTGGCAAAAAGGTCAACAGGCCGATCTCCTTGCCCGCCAAAACCGTCGCGCCGTCAGCATCATTCGTCAATTCCAACTGACGATCTCCGACGCCGAATCCGGCAGCCGCGCCTTCCTCCTCACCGGTGAAGCCCACTTCCTCGCACCCTACACCCGCGCCATGGAAAGCCTGGAGGGTCAAATGGTTCAGCTCCGGGAAATGGGCGGCACTCACAGACCTATCGGCGCGCGCATCGACGAAATCCAAAATCTTGCCCGCTTGAAGATGAACGAACTTACCTCCGCCGTCCAGGCCGGCTGGATCGAAGAATGGGACTTCGCCACCGAACTCGTCGAGAATGGCCGCCAGCTCGAAACCACGGCCAAACTTCAAGATGTCATCGGAGAAGCCGAACTCGCTACGCTCGGAGAGGGCGAACGTCTCACCCAGGAAACGCTCTCCAGCATGAAAATGGCGGCGCTCCTCGCCGTTCTCTGCTGCATCGGTCTGTTCATTCTATTCGCCGTTGAGAACCAGCGCGTCGCCGCCCGCCGCCGGGCCGCCGAACGTGCCAGCGAGGTCAAGAGCGCCTTTCTCGCTTCCATGTCCCATGAGCTTCGCACGCCGCTCAACGCCGTCATCGGCTACAGCCAAATGCTGCAGGAGGAGGCCGAAGCCGACCGCCGGGTCACCGATTTCCAGGACCTGCAGAAGATCGAGTCCGCCGGCAAGCACCTCCTCGAACTCATCAACTCGATTCTCGAAATGTCGAAGATCGAGGCCGGCAAAGTGGAAGTCCACGCCGCTCCGTTTAACGTTCCCGAACTCCTCGGCGAAGTCATCGAACTCGTCCGTCCCACCGCCGCCAAGAATGGCAACACTCTCGCCATCACCCTCGCTCCCGGTGTGAACAATATGTTCTCCGATGTCGTCAAGGTCCGCCAGTGCCTGTTGAATCTTCTGAGTAACGCCGCCAAATTCACCCAAAACGGCAGAATCGCCCTGCGCGTCGAACGGGTAATTGAAGGCCAACGCCCTTTCTTGCGTTTTGACGTCATCGATAGCGGCGCCGGGATCGGCGCGGAAGAACTCACGCGCCTCTTTGAACCCTTTCATCAGCTCGAATCCACGCCCGTCCGCGGCAAGGGACAGGGAACCGGCCTGGGTCTCGCCATCACTCGCCGCCTCACGCGCATGTTGGGCGGCGACACCTTCGTTCAAAGCGAGGCTGGCGCCGGCTCCACCTTCACCCTCTCCGTCCCCGAAGAGTTCACCGTCGGCGGGCTTCTCGCCCCTCCGCTTCTCCGCCAGTCCGGCAAGCCGACCATCCTCGTCATTGACGACGACACCGCCATCCACGGCCTCGTCCGCCGCCTCTTCGATAAACACCCGGTTGAAGTCGCCGTTGCCAGGAATGGCGAAGAAGGCATGCGGATGGCCCGTGTGCTTGACCCAAGGGTGATCACGCTCGACGTCGTCATGGAAGGCGCCGACGGTTGGGAAATCCTTCGCCGCCTGAAAGCCGACCCCAAACTCTCCCGCATCCCCGTCATCCTGCTGAGCATTCTCGACAACCACGGCGACCCTCGCGGATTTCTGGCCGAAGAAGTTTTCACCAAGCCCGTCGATATCGATCGCCTTTCCGGAGCCATTTTGCGCCACGCGGCCAGCGGACGCGCCCAGTCCGCTCTCATCGTCGACGATAGTTCCGACGCCCGCGGTGACGTGAGGAAACAGCTCGGGCGTCTCGGCTGGACCATACACGAGGCCGCCGACGGCGCCGAAGCCCTGGAAAAATGCGCCGCCATCCACCCCGGCGTCGTCGTCCTGGATCTGATGATGCCCAACGTCGACGGCTTCGAATTCCTCTCCCGTCTTCGCGCCACCGACTCCGGCCGCGATACCCCCGTCCTCGTCGTCACCGCCATGGATCTCGACCCCGCCCAGCGTCAGCGCCTGAAGCAACAGGCCGCCGCCGTCGTCAATAAAGGGTCTCTCCGCGGCAATGACCTGATCGCCCAAATCCTGGCCACACTTGAGGTCTCCAAATGAACGCCGCCACCACCCGCCGCCAAACTACCAACCAACGGGGGGATCTCAATTGACCACCGTTCTCCTCGTCGAGGACAACGAGATGAATCGCGACATGCTGCTCCGCCGCCTCCAGCGCAAGGGCTTTGCGGTGCTGACCGCGCTGGACGGCGAACAAGCCATACAAATGACGCAACAACATCAGCCCGCGCTGGTTCTAATGGATATGAGTTTACCCGTTCTCGACGGTTGGGAAGCGACTCGCCGCCTAAAAGCCGATCCGGCGACAAAACACATCCCCGTGATCGCTCTTACCGCCCACGCGCTCCCCGCCGAGCGCGACCGCGCCCTGGAAGCCGGGTGCGCCGCCTTCGAAACCAAACCGATCGACTTTCCCAAACTCCTGGCCGTAATGGCGCTGGTGCAAAAATGACTGTGGCCGCGCCGGGCGTCCCGGACGCCGTTCGCGCAACCCTTGAGTCCTGGGGCTGGCGCTTATCCGAGGAACACCCCGACGCGACCCTGACCATATCCGGTCAATCCCTGGAAATCCGCACTTGCGCCGCGATCCACGCCGATGACATCGCTTTCCTGCCCTTACGGGAAGAAGAATTGCGGCGCCGAATTGAATTAGCTCAGCACCGCCGCGCCAGGTTGGCCAAACGCCTCCACGATCTACGTTCGCCGCTCAACGCCATTCAAGGCTACGCCGAAATTATCGCCGAAACCGCGGAGGGAGACGCCTTTCGGTATGCGTCTAATATTCGAACAGCTAGCGAGCTTTTGACTGCCAGGCTGGAAAATATGCGCGATGAAGGTGTCTGAAAAATGGACTGTCCTGCCATGGCGTTTCTGTAAACTATTGAAAGTAAAAATAATCTTACTTTGGCGAGTCCCGTGCTTAAGAAAAAGCATGGAAAGCGTTACCATCACCTTTAACCAAGAGCAATTTGCCTCCGCCTACCGGCTCGGCTTCTCCCGTACGGTCAGATTTTTACAGTCGAGCGGCATCCAACACGAACACGCCGAAGAGATCGCGCAGGCCGCCTGGAGCCGCGGGTGGGAGTGCCGGGCGCAATTGAAGAACCCCGCCGCCGTTGGCGTCTGGGTCAACAGCATCGCCAAGAATCTTCTCCGCGTCGATTACCGCCGCCGCAAGACAGTCGAAGAGTTGACTGAGGACTGCGCCACCATCAATGCCTCCACGGACTCGACCGCCCTGGCCGAATTGCTCGGTCATTGCAGCGATGAAGACCGGATGCTGCTGGTCCGTCATTACATGGAGGGCTGGTCGAGTAATGAACTGGCCCCGGCCCTTGGCATTTCTCCCGTATCGGTCCGCGTCCGTCTTCTGCGTATCAAAAATTCGTTGCGCGAGACACTGAACCTCACCGTCGCCCCGCTGCAACAGGCGGCGTAATCGCTCAGAGCATTTCCGCCAGCGGCGTATAGTGGCGGCCCTGGGATTCCGCCACCGCCGCGTACACGCACTTACCCTTGTACGTGTTGACGCCCTCGGTGATTGCCCGGCTTGTGCGGGCCGCTTCTTCCAGGCCTTTATTGGCTAAAGTGAGCAGGTAGGGCAAGGTCGCGTTGTTGAGCGCGAATGTGGAAGTATGCGGAACCGCGGCGGGCATGTTCGAAACGCAATAATGAAGCACCGAGTCGACATAGTAAATCGGATCGGTGTGGGTGGTTGCACGCGATGTTTCGAAGCAGCCGCCCTGGTCGATGGCGACGTCTACCATCACCGAACCGGGCTTCATCAGCTTGATCATTTCACGGCGGACTAACTTCGGCGCCGATGCGCCTGGGATCAGGACGGCGCCGATCACCAGATCCGCCAAACGGAGAGACTCGCGGATTGTGTGAACATTGGACGCCAGCGTGACAACGCCGCCGTTGTAGATGTCGTCCAATTCGCGGAGACGGCCGAGGTTCCGATCGATGATTGTCACGTGGGCGCCAAGCCCGCAAGCGATTTTGGCGGCGTTGTGGCCGACGATGCCGCCTCCGAGAATTACGACGTTGGCCGGAGCAGTTCCGGGAACGCCTCCCAACAGAATGCCCCGGCCGCCATTCGGCGCCTCCAGATACTGAGCGCCGATTTGCACGGACATGCGTCCCGCCACTTCGCTCATGGGCGTCAGCAGCGGCAAAGCGCCATTGTCTTCACGGATCGTCTCATAAGCGACAGCGTTCGTACCGGCGTCGAGCAGCGCCTGCGTAAGTTCAGGCAGCGGGGCGAGGTGCAGGTACGTGAAGAGCACCAGGTCCGGCCGGAGGAACCGGAACTCGGACGGCTGCGGTTCCTTTACTTTGACGATGAGATCCGCTTGCGACCAGACTTCCGCGGCTGTGGGCAGAATGCGCGCGCCGGCTTCGGCGTATTCCCGGTCGGAAATCGAACTGCCGCGGCCCGCGCCGGACTCGACGATAACCTGATGGCCGGCTTCCACGAGCGCGTCCACGCCGGCCGGGACGAGACCGACGCGGGATTCGTGGTCCTTTACTTCTTTCGGCGCCCCTATGATCACTGGGACGGAGCCGGCGGCGGCGAGCCGTTAGCGGTAAGCGGATTTCGCCTGGGACCAAGGCCAAGCGCAATCAGCGAGAGCGACGTGATTTTGCCCGTTGGAGGAAGGTTCTGTTCCTCCTGGAACCGTTTGAGCGCGTCGACGGTGGCCGCGTCCCACGCGCCGGCCGGGGCCGATTGCAGGTAGCCGCGAGTGATCAGGACTTGTTGGATTTCCGTGAAGCGATCCTGCGTCGGGGCCTGCTGACCGTAATAGCGGCGAGCCGCAACGGGCCGGGGGCTGCGTCCGCGAGTCCGGCCGCGCGCATACGTTTTTGTGCGAGCTTTGGGAACGTAGCGGCGTGCAGCGGGCTTGGCTGTCGTTTTGCGAGCGGTGGACTTCGCGGCCGGCGCTTTGGTTACGGCTTTCTTCTTCGGCGCGGCGGCGGCCCAGGTGAGGCCAAAGCCGAGCAGGAGCGCGGCCAGCGGGAAGGCGAGAAATTTCTGCGGCACCCCCTTATCGTATCGCACGAGGGTATGGGCCGGGTTGCTCGTCAAGTGCGGCGGTAAGGAAGCCGGCGGTTTCAGGGCCGGGCTCACGTTCGCGCTTCGGCTTCGAAGCCCGCCACGCAATAGTCTTAGCCGCCTACCGTCCCGAGCGCCGCCATTGATCGCAGCTAGACCAGCGAAAGTACGGCGCTGAATGCAACCCGGCTTGGTTCCAGTCGTCCATGAGCGCACAGTCTGTCGGAGTAAGGGATTGGGGTTTCTGGATGGTGACGATGCCGACGGCCGCGTCGGGTCGGTGACGGTGGTATTCCTCTGTGGAGAGCACAACCGCTGGGCGCGTCGTCGTCGTCACCTGTGTACCAGGGAACGCGCCGATCAAGGATTTTTCTCGTCCTTATCCTCAAAACGACGCCCAGCCGCCGCTGTCGCGTCGGCGAGGTCGTCGTTCGGCCAACTATCGGACCAATCTACTGCGCGTCCGCCCGCAAGGTCAGCCAACTGCCAGGCCCAATCCAGTACCCTTCCGGCCTCATCCGGCGGAAGCGCTCGGACCACATTGATTAGAGATTCTTCGTTGGCGCTGAGTACCATCATTCCATCGTAGATTCTACGCATTTAGCGAGGGGATGGCCGAGCGGCAGTATCGAAACCGATCAAGTTTGTTTCCACCCGTCATGGCGCGCTATCTTTTAAGGGGAGGACATCCTCCAATGCCTGTAGTGCCTAGCGGAATTGTCAGCCAACGCCAGATCACAACCGCCATCCAGGAGGCGGCCAAAGCATTGACTCCCAACGTGGTAAGAATACGGTACGCGCTGATGATTGACTCCACTGGATCCGAGGCAATGTTTTTTCGCGTTTTGCTTTCCGACCGCGCCAGCAGACCGGACCGCCTCTACGAAACGACCGAACGGATAACCGCAAAGATTCTGGAGATAGTCCAGCCGCAGGAGACTTTCGGGATGGAAGCGTACTTCAACTTTCGCAGCGAGTCCGAACAAACCAATTTGCATGATGCCGCATGGGAATAGCGGATGCGATTGCCCGAAGGTTTGCTTGAGCAGGCTCAGCACCTCGTCAAGCGAGAGCCGAAGCGCCCCAAGCAGGCCAGCTTGCGTCGCGCGATATCGACCGCCTACTATGGCTTGTTTCATCTGTTGATTTCAGAAGCCATCCTCAACTGGAAAAGAGCCGGGGATCGAGTGCATCTCGCCCGAATGTTCGAGCATTCCCATATGCGATTGATTTGCGCCAACAAACGCGACGAGTTGAACAAGGAACTGAAGATGAGCAAGAAGGAGGGCAGGCCCAATCAAGAAGAATCGGTCAACCGCAATCTTCACCGCGTTGTCGCCACTTTCGTTCAGATGCACGAGCAACGCGAACTCGCCGATTACGATTACTCCAGCAACTGGACCCGTACCGACGTTCTCCCCAAGGTTGAAGGAGTTGCCGCCGCCTTCAAAGCTTGGAAGGCCATCCGGAACGAGGAAATCGCGCAAACGTTTCTTTTTGCTCTCCTCAACAAGAAACGTCGATAGTCGCAAGTTCCGTCTGGATCGTCGGCTGTGGATCGCCGATATGCGTCATCTTGTAGGCGAGAATTCGTAAGGCATTGCTCCATGTCGAGTTTCGCTAACGTACTGGGGAATGAGTCGCGGATGCAATCTCGTTAGCCGTCGATTAAGGGGTCTGCCACGACTCCGGGATCAGTTTTGCGCCGTTTCGCCAACGCTCTACGACAGCATCCTGAAACCAATCCTGCTTCAGGTCTGCATGATCCATGACGATGACCTGCAGCTCCGGTGCAAGTTCATTGGCAGCATCGGATATCAGCTTGAACAACAGGCGCACCGCTCTTTGGTCTTCATCGCCGAGAGCATTGATCGACCCTTCTGGGTCCCTGTCGGCGGGATAGTGTGCCTGCGAAGGCTGATCGAACAGGATGAAGAGTTGCCGGCTGTCGTTAGTTTCCTGCGTTACCTCGGCCGCCACGATTATCTGCGCCTGGCTGTCCACCGCCGCCTGCGCATTGTAGCCCTGCACCTAACTGCCCTTGTTGGCGCCATCGGGCGTGATACGGCTCTCCGGATCGGTGAAGTTGCGTTGCGCCTTCGGATTCGGTTTGGCCTGCTCCGGATCCGGCACTTTTCGGCCTCAACATGAATCCGTCAGGTTGCTATCGCGCATCGTGGTAATTTCGCTTCCAACCAAGTCCGGAGGAGGGTTAGTGATGTTAAAGGTACCCCGACCCGTCATCAGGCGATCAAGGAGGGCCGGAGGCGCCGCTGAATTCGGTGGACTTGGGTCGTCCACATGATTCAATCCTAAGACATGGCCGACTTCGTGTGCAAGTGTCCAGGTTGACGCGCCTTGCACGATAACGGCACCCGGTCTCCCGGCGGGAAAAGTGGCACAACCGTTAGAGGGCGGATTAGTCGATCTTATGAAGTACACGACTACCTCACTGTCGCCAGCGTTATTACGGTTGCCAAAAAGCTGGTTCTGTGCCTCGGTTGGGGTGCCAGAGCACGTTCCTACGTTTAGGTCGAGCAACGCCGGAAGGTTCAGGTTCTCTGTGGTGATCAACTCGACCCGGATACCAGCGGGTTCGAAGACCTGCCGCATGGAAGCGATCATTTGATTGATCGTGAACAGCGTTGGATTTATCAGAACCTTCACATGCAGCCGGATGCAGTCTTCGCCCACGATGCGGAACCAGTTGTGGTTGCCATCCCAGCCATCGTTAGGGTTCCACCAGGTGCTGTAGATGCCGCCGTTGTGACCGACTACGAACAGGTCGATCTGATCCGGCTTGCGGGCGACAGCCGTCACCACGGAGTTCGTGGGGACGTTCGCCCAGTCAGGGCCGATGCGAAACCAGTTGTGGTTGCCTTCCCAGCCATCGTTGGGGTTCCACCAGGTGCTATAAAGACCGCCGTTGTGACCGACTACGAAGAGGTCGATCTGATCCGGCTTGCGGGCAATGGCGGTGTGGACTTCGTGGCCGGGCAGGTGGTGACGGAAATCAAGGGCAGGCATTCGTCCAACAAGATCTTCATGCGATCTTGGCGAGCAGTGATTCCTTTGCTTCCTCAAGCGCTTGGATCGCCTTCTCCCGCGACACCGTGGGAAATTGGTGCAAGAACTCTCCGAGCGAATGACCGCCCTCCAAGTAGTCTATGAGGTTCTTAAACGGCACCCGCGTTCCTTGGAAACACGGGGTTCCGTTCATGATTTCCGGGTCGGACACGATGGCGAGACTCTCCATAACCTCTTCAGTGTACCCGCAATCTGGGCGGCGAAAGCGTTTAGAACCCGCAAAACGGCGCAGTGTAGAGTTTTCTAAGCCTGTCCGATTACGAGGCTCTCCCGCGCGACCTCCACTACAGTTTTGGTCACCTCTCGCAGCGAGTTGACTTCGAGAATTCGTTCTATCTGAGTGAGGAGACGGTTCAGCAACCGGAAGTTGCCGCCGATGATGCGGATGATGGCCGACACCGTCTCCTGATCCAAAGGGAGAGCGGGAAGATGCACGCCGGGCGGCGTGCACCGCTGCTCCAGAAGTTGACGAATCTCCGGCGCACCGAGCGGGTGAAATTCATGTACGAAACCGATGCGGGAATAGAACTGCGGATACCGTGCCAAGCGCTTCTCCAGTCCCGGCATTCCGATAAGGATCACTCCAATCTCAGCGGCGTCGAAGATCGCTCGCACCTGTTCGAGGCTGGCCATTCGCAGGCGGTCGGCCTCATCAATGATGATGAGCGTTGTTGGGTCGCCGATTGCCATATCTTGTAGGCTGTACTTCCTATGCCAAACAATTCTGAAAGTGACCAGGCCAGTTGCTTACTGCTGTCGATGATCGTCGCATCCCGATCCACGGTGGCGATCGGCTGATCCGGCCAACGCCGTCCCAACTCCTGAACCAACGCCCGGTTCACCAATCCCAGCCCCTCCAGCGGTTCGTTCTCCTCGGGAAGATAGGCGATCTCATCTCCCGTTCGCCGCTCCTTGGCCGCCTCTATAGTTTCCTCTTCGTGAAACTGGTTCAGGAACTTCCGCCCCGCCGCCGGCGATGGCGCTCCTCGGAGCCATCCCAGCCGCCGCCCCAGAGATCGCTCCCCGCTTCTTAATCGTTACTGCCCTTCGCGCGCGCCAATATAAGGACGCGTCGCAGGGCTATCGCGAGCCTGCCGCGCGAGCCGGGTTCGCGGTCGCTACCTATCCCGCTTCCGATTCAACGCCTCGACCGGCGGCAGCCCCGAAGTTCCAGAACCGCTAACCCTGTTTCAAACGCTTCAGCTCCGCCTTAGCCGCCGCAAAGTCGGGCTGCAGCCGGAGCGCAATGGTCAACTCGCGCACCGCGTCGGACTTCCGGCCCTCCTTCGTGTACAGCGCCGCGAGAAGCAGGCGGGCCTGCGCGTGCGTAGGCTTCCGGCCCTCGGGCGCGCTGGAGAGATAGTGACTCAGATACCGTTCGGCGCGCCGGAAGTCGCGGCCAATTTCAAGGAGCGCGCTCGCGGCGGCATAGTACGGCGCAAAGTCATCGGGTACGGCCTGTTCCGCGCGAATGAGGGTCGATTCCAGTTCCGGCCAACGCTGCTTCGCGGCTAGGACATAGGCGAGGATTTCATAACCGGCCGCTGACGAGGGCTCGATACGAATGGTCTCCAGCGCCGCCTGTTCAGCTTTATCGAGACGCTTGGTCTTGGCGGTGCAACAGTAAAAACGGCCGAGCGAGATACGGGCGAGAATGAAGCCCGGATCAGCCTGAACGGCATTAAGGAGCCAACGCTCCACGGTCGCATCGTCGCCCGTTTCCTGCAGGAGCCGGGCATGGGCCAGGTTGCCCCAAACGGGGAGATTCGCAACAAGCCGATCCGCCACGCGGACAGCCTTCTTCTTGTCGCCCCCCGCGATGCCAGGCGCTTTCCAACTGAACATCATTTGAACCAGCAGCGCATCGAGACTGTTGGGATTGATCGCCAGCGACGCCTCGATTTCGCGCTTCATCCGCCGGACATGAGTCAACGCCGTCAGCGCGCTGGTATGATCGGCGAGGACGGCGGACGTTTCCGCGAGTTGCGCATGGGAACCGGGGTTATTAGGGTCAAGAGCCACGGCGCGCTCGGCCTCGGCCAGTGCGCCATAATGATCGCCGAAGCTGGATTTGATCTTGGAAAGCCACAGACGCGCCTGGCCGTCGTTGGGGTTGGCCTTCAGCTTATCGTCCGTCATTTGGCGCAGCCGCTTCCAATGGCCCGCCTCCATCAGCGCGTCCCACTGCGGGTTCGCGCCGGTTTGAGCGACTAAAACAGACAGGCTTGCGAAGCCAACGACAGCGGCGAAACTGATTACTCCCACTTCTATCCAGTCTAACGGATCGAAATGGTGCCGCGCTCGCTCGGTTCAACACCGAAAGGCCCGTCCATGCCGCCGATGAAGATGGGAATTGCAGGCCCGATCGGCGAGGTCTCCGGAACCCGAATGTTCATCTGGAGTACGCCGGCGACCAGGCCGGGCGCGCCGCCCGCGTACACTACCTCGGTCGCGCGATCCGCAATCTGGGCGAAGATGCGCAGCACGGGGCGCGGCAGCGGCGTCGCGGTAACTTTGCCATCCACACCCTCCGGCTGCGTGCGGCCCTCCCCGGTCCCGTAGAGAACAACGATAGAGCCTCTTTCCGCCGGATTCGACGGCGAATTGACGCTGCCATCCTGATTGAGAATCGCGCCCGGTCCACGGCCCGAACCGTCCTGCGAGAAGATGCCAACCAGCGCTGGCGCGACCCACAGCACCAGCGGATTCGACCGCAAGCCCTGGTAGTCCACCTGCGCCACAGTGCGCCCATTTAGCGGCACGCCGTAGGGGACCACGGCGCTAATCTGTTTGGCCGACACATACAAAAGCGGCGCGGGCACACCGTCGAACAGCACCCGCACGCCGGCGAGTAAAGTGTCGACGCGGCCATCGGCGGTCAGCCGCAGTGTCGTCAGTTGCGCCGGCCCCATTTCGTTGCCGAAAAGCACGACGATCTGGCCTGGCGCGACCACGCCGTTGATGCCCGTCTGATAGCTGGCCGCGCTCACCACCGATCCAAGCGCCATGGAATTCCGCGCGCCGAAATCGAACTTGGCCAGGAACCCGGTGGCGAATGCCGTGCGGTCGGCGGGCTCGTAAGTTGCCGCTGTGCGCGGAAAATTGATGGACGTAGCGAAACCCGATATGTATGCGTTGCCGTTCGAATCCAGCGCCACCGCCGTCGCCGCGTCGTTGCTGCCGCCGCCGAAATAAGTGGAGTACGTCAACGCCGATCCCGCCGCATTCAGCTTGGCCAGAAACCCCGACGACGCCGCCGTCCGGCCTGCCCCCCGCCGAAGCAGCCCGAGGCCTGACTGCAGCGCGTCCGTCGTCACCGGAAAGTCCGGCGAATCCGTGCCGCCGGCCACATAGGCGCTGCCCTGCGCGTCAACGGCAAGACTCAGGCCCAAATCGTTCCTGCCGCCGCCAAGATAGGTGGAGTAAAGCAGCGCCGTCCCCGCGGCATTGAGCTTGGAGACGAAAGCGTCAACGCCGGCCGGGGCCTTCCGGAACGCTTGCGCCGTCATGGGAAAGTTAGGCGACTCGGTGACACCGCTCAAATAAGCGCTGCCGGCCGCGTCAACAGCCAGACCCAATGCGATATCCGCGCTGCTGCCGCCGAGATAGGTGGAGTAGACCAGCGCCGTTCCCGCCTGGTTGATCTTGCAAACGAAAGCGTCGGAACCTCCTCCGCCATATGCTGACTGCAACGAGCCGGACCTCTGGGCGAATGTGGCGTCGTCGGCGCTGCCGGCGATGTAAGCGTTGCCCGTCCCGTCGATGGCGATCGCCGCGGCCACCTCATTCCCGGCTCCTCCGAGAAAAGTGGAATAGGCCAGCGTTGAACCAAGCGGGTCGATCTTGGTGAGGAACGCATCCGTGGCGCCGCCGCCATACGCCGCCTGCAAACCGCCCGCCGTTACGGGGAAGTTTCGGGAAGCCGTTCCGCCGGTGATGTAGGCGCTGCCGTCGGCGTCCACCGCAATCGCCGGGATTCCCGTCTGCTGGCTCTCGTTTTGACTGCCGCCGAGATATGTGGAATAGATAAGCGCCGACCCGGCGGGGTTCAACTTGGAGACAAACAGATCTTCCCCGCCCCTGTTTATAGGCTGCGCGGTCCCGGCGGTGACCGGGAAATTGGTGGTGTTTGTCGTGCCCGCGACATAGGCGTTGCCCGCGCGATCAACCGCAATGCGCAAACCGGCCGCGCTCGGTGCAGTGCCGCTCTCGGTCGCGCTGCCGGCAAGAAAGGTCGAGTAGATGAGCGCGGTGCCCGCCGCGTTGAACTTCGCGACGAAGGCCGCGCGCCCGGCTCCGAAGGTCGGCTGCAAACCGCTAACGGTGAGGAAACTGGAGTCGGCATTGCCGGTGATATAGGTGTTGCCCGCGGCGTCGACGGCGATCCCCTCGGCAATCGAGCTGTTTGCCGTGAGTAGCGTCGAATAGCTTAAGACAGGGTCGATAATCAAAGGCCGCGTTACGTCGTAGGACCCGGCAACGAAGCGGGCGCGCCGCTCGCGGTCGATCCGGAAGCGGCCCTCGACCTTTCGCCGAACGCCATCGATTTCCTGATAAATATCGGGCTTTTGAAGGCGAATAGTCTCAAGCAGCAAATCCCCGGCCGCGTCCAGGCGAGGCGTTGCGCCATCGAAGTGGAGCCGGATGATGCGTGGATCGGCGCCCGGAGCCACAACAAAATCGAACTCGAGCTCGCGTCCCTTGCCGTAATAAATCAGGTCGATGCCGGGATAAACCTGCGCCGCGCGCACCCGTGCAAAATGGGGAACGTGGGTGCGCCAGTGTCGCGGGTCGCCGCCGGCGAAGTAGTTGCTTTCGCCGGGCAACTTTTCCAGCCCATCCATCCGGGCGGCGGAATTTCCCCCCTCCACAAACATGCGAACGGCCCGATCGTTCGCTACCGGAAACCGGGCCTCAGTGGGCGCCAGCGAAAAGCCATGCGAGATAAACCGGTATGGCCCGGGATTCGGTTCAAAGTGAAGAGGCACATTCGCGAACTGCGGCCAACACGCCGGGCACAGCAAAAGGGCCAGGTAGGGGGTATACATAGTCAATTCGCCTGGAAACAATACAGCGAGCCGCGGGTCCGCAGATACATCCGATTGTCGATGAATGCGGGCGTCGCGAAAACTGGCTCGTCCATGTCGATAACAGCCAGCGGCTCCCACTGCGCGCCGGCCTTCAACACCGTCGCCATGCCGTTCTGGCTGAAAAGATACACTTTCCCAGCCGCCGCCACCGGCGAGCTGTAGTAAGTATCCAGCGCGCCGGTCAGCCGGCCTTGCTTCAGAATCGCGCCGGTCTTGGGATCCACGGAGGAGAAGATCCCGCCATCCTTCACCAGGTACAGCACGCCCTGATAGAGCAGTGGCGACGGCACATTGGGCAGGAACTTTTGCATGCGCCAGCGGACGGCCGAATCGGACAAATCGCCGCGGCCGCCGTGTTGTATAGCCAGCAGCGTATTGCGCGCGGCGCGCCGCGCGCGGTAGAAATCCCAGTCGCGCGGCGCCAGAAATCCTTTGCCATCCAGATCAAGTAGATAGAAGCTATTCCGCATCTTCGGATCGATTTCATCCTGGACGATTTTGCCGTCCTTGTTCGAATCGTAAAGTTGCAGCGCCTCCATCCATGAAGGTGTCTCCGTGGGTGACTCGGCTTCCCCGCCCCCTTCCCAGCCATGTACATAAATCATGTCGCCGTCGATCACCGGCAGCGATTTGGGCTGCCACGAAAAACCGCGAACCCACCACAGTTTTTCGCCGGTCGCCGCGTTGTACGAAGTAACCTGATAAGCGCCGGGAACAATGAGTTCGGCAGGGCCGTTCTTCGGCGTGAACACCGCCGGAGTGACATAGCTGCGGGTAACTTCGGAGCGGTCCACGCGCCACCGCTCGCGGCCGGTGTTCTTGTCGAGCGCGAGCAGATAAGAACCGAAATCCTGATCGCAAACCAGGATAACCAGATCGTTGTGGACGATTGGCGAGGAGCCGTGCCCGTTCACATTATTGAAGGGACCGAGCGGCGCGCGCCAGCGTTCAGCGCCATCCTTGGTGTACGAAAGAATGCCGTAATCGGCAAAGAAAATAAAGACGTTCTTGCCATCCGTCGCGGCGCTGGGAGACGCCGGGGAGTTCACTTTCTGATAACGCTCCAGCCGGGGACGCGGCGCCTCGCGGCGCCATAGAATTTTCCCGCTCTTGCGGTCGAGGCAGAGCGTGAACAGCTTGCCGCCCTGGTCGATGACTTTGTCGCCGCGCCCCGCGTCGACTCGCTCGCCGCCCTCGGCGCCGGTGAGAAAGATCAGGTCTCCGGTGATGACGGGCGACGAGTGGCCGAAGGGAAGCGCGGTCTTCCAGACGACGTTTTTGTCAGGTCCGAAATCGGTGGGCGCGGCGGAGACGGTGGCAACGCCGGAACCGTTGACGCCCCGGAACATGGGCCAATCGGCGGCCGGCAAGGCGAGGGTCAAGGCCAGGGGAAGGAGAGGGAGCCGGATTGCCATCCCGCTATCATATCCAGGCTGGCGGTTTAGTCGCCGCCGCCACCGCATCCGCCGCCACCGCATCCGCCGCCCCCATCTCCGCCACCGCAATCGCCGCCGCCGGAGTCACCGCAGTCGGAGTCGCCGCTGGAGCAGGAGAAGCCGGCGAAATCCCCGCCTTCGCCGCGGCGCTTCTTCTTGGAACTGCCGGTGCAGGCCAGTTTGACGATCAGCGCGATGAATCCAATGAAGGCGGCGATCAGGAGCGGCGGGATGGCGCCAGCCCCGATTAGCAGCAGCGGGAAGACGCTGGGAAGGATCACGCTGAAGGAGGGCTTGTCACGAGTCTCGGCGCCGAAGCGGGCGGGCCAGAGATCGGCGGGCGGCGCCGCGCCAAATTCCTCACGGTAGAGAGTCAGCGTCCTGTCGTACCAGTTGCCGAACTTCTCATCCTCCTCCCGGCCGCCGGCCGTCGGCCCGTGGTGAAGCGGCCGGCCGAGAACCGCCTGGCAGAGCCCATTCCAGTACGACCGCGTATAAAGAAGGTGCAGGTGCCAGACTCGATCGACGGCGGGCGGCGGCGTGACCGGCACGGGCGAGACCGAGGCCAGGTAAACGAAACGCTTGTACTCGCCGATGGCGCGGCGGCCCTGGGCGGCGGACCATTTATTCTCGCGGCAAAGGCGAGGCAGGAAGGACTCTTCGAGCGGGAAGCCCTGCAAGGCATTTAGGAGTGATTGATTCTGCATATTGTTGTTCTCAACTCCATTAAGCGACGGAGTGCGAAAGCGCGCCATGTTTTCCATTTTTGTGGAATCATGTTTCCATGAACGTGGAAAATCTGCTGGCGCCGTTCCAGTCCCGGCTGCGTTCCTTTGCCTTCGGTCCGGAGCTTGATCAACTGGCCGGCGACCTCCTCCGCCTGCTGAGCGGACACCGGAAACGCCGCGCCGACATCAGCGACCGGAACCGGCTGAAAGCGCTGTCGCTGACGGCCGAGTATCTGGACGCCGCGGGCCGCGCGCCGGAGGCGGCGGCGCTGCTGCGCCTGACGGTGGAGGAGTTGATGGGCGACGTTGGCGGGTGGCCGCTGGAGTTGGCGCGGAGCGCCGATTTGGAGGCGACCCGGCGCCTGATGCGCCAGCGCGTCTGGTGCGCTATGGCTTACGCGCAGACGCAGTTGCGGGCGCACCGCTTGACCGAGGCGGGCCGGGTGATCGAGGCGATGAGCGAGTTCGTCGACTGGCACTTGGCAGAGCCGGAGTTTCCGTGTCACGGGACGCTGGCGCTGGCGCGCTATTACCGGGGGCTTTGGCGGCGAAACATGGGCTTGCTGAACGAAGCGGCGTGGGACTTCGACGCGGCGCTGGAGCGGATTCAATTGCGCTTATTGGACAAGCGGGGGAAATACGAAGGGGTGGACGCGGAACGTTGGCGGCGCGAGGCGATTTACGGCCGCGTCAGCACGGCGCGGGTGTTAGGATTCGGGCATGGGGGCATTGCGCTTTCGCGCGGCCGGTATGTCGAAGCGCGAGGCTGGCTGCTGGCGGCGCAGCAGATTTTGGCGCAACAGGGGCAGGAAATGTGGCGCCGCGGGCTGGAAGTGTACGGGCGCGGCGCCACGGTGCTGGTTCAGGAACTACGGGAATCGAACGCGGGAACGCTGCGGGCGAACGCGGCGTGTCTGGCGGAGTTGGCGGAGTGGTTCCGCGAACGAAACCCGCGTCATGCCTTCATCGCCGAAGCATTTTCAATATTGGCCGAAGTGCGATTGCGGCAACTCCGCTCGCAGTTCAAGAAGCTGAACCTGGACGGGTTGCGGCGGCGGGTAGAGGCCTGCCTGCGCGGAACGCACATAGACGCGGGGCCATTGTCGGCGGCTGCGGTATTCCACTTGATTGAGAGCCTGCTGCTGGCCGGGGATTGGACGCGCTGCGAGGCGGGGCTGGACCGGTTTCAGAAGTTCTTCAGCGGCCGCGAGGACGCCGGCGGCGAGTTCGCCGTGCTCCGCGCCGAGTTGTGGATGGAGACGGGCCGCCAAGCGCCGGCCCGGGCGGCGCTCGAAGCGCTGGCGGAGCAGCGCCCGGCGAACCGGGCGCACCGGGCACGGGCGTGGGCCTTGCTGGCTGTGTGTGCATACGATGCGGGGCGGACACTGTGGGCCGGGCGGGCTGCGGCGGCGGCGCTGGAATCCCTGGAGCACGTTCAGGATGGATTCGCGAGGGTGCGGGTGACGCAGTTAACGGCGGGCTTGGGGAACGCCCTCGCGCCGCCGGGGGCGATGCCGTACCAGGATCCCGGCGAAGACGGCCGGTGGTGCAACATGGAACATAACTTAGAAATGGCGCGCCTCCATGTGGTGGAGAGCGTGTACCGCCGGTATCCAGGCTACACGGTGGAAAAACTGGCCGTCTTGATGGGTCGCGGACATTCGTGGCTCTATGCGTTTCTGGGCCGTCACCGCGATTTAACGTGGGTTAAGAAGCTATTAGCGCGATGAGATTTTGGTTGTTAGCCGCGGTCATCGGCGCCGGACTTTTTCTCGCCGGCGGGGCAGATCGGGGCGCTGCCATTCGCGGCTCTATGCGTTTCTGGGCCGTCACCGTGATTTAACGTGGGTTAAGAAGCTATTAGCGCGATGAGATTTTGGTTGTTAGCCGCGGTCATCGGCGCCGGACTTTTGTCGCGATCGGGGCGGACCGGATTTATTCTTATCGGCAAGTATTTGGGCGGCTCGTTGTACGCGGCGATGATCTACCTGTTGCTTACCCGGGGTCCGATCGGCAAGCGCGCGGCCGGCGCGATGGCGATCGTCAGCGCCATCGAAGTGTTTCAAATTACCTGCATACCAGCGCGAATGGCGGCGGAGCCGGCGCTGTTGGCGCGCGTTGCGGGCTGGCTCCTGGGGACCGTATCCGCGTGGGGGGACCTACTGGCGTATGGAGTAGGAATCGGCGTCGCCGCGGGGATGGAGACGCAACACGGACGGCGAGAGCCGGGCCATCGGTTAGACTAAGGGACTGCATGCGAATTGCCGTTAGCAATCCGGACAATATTGGGGACTTCATTCTTCGGCAGCCCATGTTGGCGGCCCTGCTGGAAGCGGGGCACGAAATACTACTGATTGTCCGCGACTTCGTGGCGCCGCTGGCTACGGATCTATTCCCGAATGCGCGCGTTCTGCGATGCGCCGGCAACCCCTACGGACGGGACTTTTCGCTGGCCGCGGGCCTGGGACAGGAGATGCTGCGGGAAGTGAAGGCGTTCGCGCCGGACTTGTTCGTGGCGGCCTCGTTCCAATACACGCAATTGGAAGAACAGTTGGCGGCCGAACTTCCCGAAGTCGACTGCATTGGCTTCACCGGGCACTTATTCCAGGCGCGTCCGGAGACAACCTCGATCTCAACGATCCGCTTCGCGACGCGGGTTTCGGCAGGCCGCGATGCGGCGGAACTGGAGAAGAACGAATTACTGTGCGCGGCCGTGTTGGGACATCCCGTCAAATTGGAACGTCCGCGCATGGAGGCGCAGCCCCAAGCGCTGGCCGCTGCCGCGGCGCGACTGGCGCAGCTCGGGTTGGATGGCCGTCCGTTTTGGGCCGTTTGCGCGGGAGACGCTCCGGACAAGGGCGTACGGAACTGGCGCATGGAACAGTGGGCGGAGCTCTGCCAGGGTCTGACAGAGAAGGCGGGCGCGACACTGCTCTTCGCCGGGTCGCCGGATGAACACGCGGCGACGGTGGAGATCCAGAACGCCATGGGGCAGGCCGGGTTGCGAACCGCGACGATCACCGGCGAGCCACTGGAACTCAGCGTCCTGACCGGTATTTTGCAGCTTTCCGAGGGTTACATCGGCAAGGATACGGGACCGATGCATATCGCGGCGGCGCTCGGCAAGCCAGTCCTGGCGGTGTTTGGCGGCGGCACTTGGCCGCGATTCATTCCGGCGGCTCAGTCGGGAGCCGTGTTCACCGTCAGCGTGCCCTGCACCGGTTGCGACTGGGCCTGCTATTTGAGCCGTTCACATTGCGTAAAGGACATACCGGTGGCCGCGGTGATGGCAAAGGCGGAGACGATGATGCGCGGCCGGACGACGGGGTTTTCGGTGGAGGTTCTGCAACCGGACCCGGTACTTGGCGCGGCGATTCTGCGGGACCTGCTAGCTTCGGCGCAAACGGCGCGGCGGAATCTGACGGCGGATCGCGCCAACTTCACGCAGTGGCATGAGGACCGGTTGCGCGACATCGCCCAGTTGCGGGAGGAACTCGATACGGCCACGGGCGGGAAAGCGCTGCCGGCGACGCAGCAACTGGTTGTGGTCGAGGAACGGGCTAACCTGCTGGAAGAACGAGCCGCGAAGCTGGAATTTGAGAGCCGCCTGGCGATTGGAAATCTGCGGCAGGAAACCGAAGACCGGATAGCGGCGCAAAGCCGGCTGGATCGATTCCGGCCGATAGCGGTGAGGAAGATCGCGGATGGACGGGCTAAAGTGGAGGCGTTGCGAACGGCGAATGCGGCGCTGGAGAAAGCCGCCGGAAAGGCGATCGGCGAAAGCGCCGAGTGGAAAGCGAGATGGGAATCCGCGGCCTCGGAACTTGATTCCTTGCGCGAGCGCCTGGAAGAAGAATCGATCCTTACGGCCACGCTGCGGACGCGGGCGGACACGGAGGACGGCCGTTTTCAGGGACTGCTTGCCGACCAGGAACAACTCCTGAAACGAAAATCGGCTGAATTGGCCAGCGCGCTGGCCTTAATTCCGGACTTAAGAGAGGAGTTGGCTTCGCTCACCGCCGATCTGGCGGCGCGGGAGGAGCGGGTTAGCGAACTGGAGCGCGGCCTGGCCGAGCGGGAGAGCCGGATTGAGCAGTTGGAATCGTGCGGCGAGGAGATGGAGCGAGAGCATGAAAATACGCGGAAACTGCTGACGTTGGTAAACGGCGAACTACGCGCGATGGGGGAAGATCATGCGGCGCGGCTGGTCGTGATCAACACGCTGGCGAAAGATTTGGAAGAGGTGAATCATGACCGGGCGGAGAAGCAGAAACTGATCGACACCTTACTGGGCCGGATCGAGGTAAGCGAAGGCGACCGGGAGCGCCGGCTGGAAGCGATTAGAGAGCTTTCCGCGCGGTTGGCGGAGAGCGAAGGCGACCGGGAGCGCCGGCTGGAAGCGATTAGAGAGCTTTCCGCGCGGTTGGCGGAGAGCGAACAGGATCGGGCGGAACGGCTCCGGCTGATTGAAGACATTTCGGCCCGGTTGGCCGCGAGCGAACAGGACCGGGAGGATAGGCTTCGTTTGATCGAACGGTTGTCAGGGGAATTAATTGAGAAGGAGGCCGACCGCGCCGACCGCGGCGAGCAGATTACAAAGTTGCACGCCGATCTTGCCGCCTTGCGTAATCTGTTACCATATAGGATTCTTAAGCAAGTTCGCCGTTTTTAGGACCGCGGCCCCGTTTGCCAATTTTACCGGCGTCCGAAACCATGCTCGAAGAGCCCGAAAAAACCAGATCGAACTGGATTCAGACGCAGTCTGATACCCAGCAAAATGGCAAGGATACCGCGTCATCGCCGCAGCTTCCGGATTTGTTCCGGCAGGAATTCTACGCTTCGCTGCGTTCCGCCGCCGGAACGGGGCACGGACCGATCGTGCTGGCGCAGGTGGACACACGGTCGCTGCTGACGGCGGCGGCGGCGGTTGGCGACGATGGAGCCTTATATTTCGTTCATGCCGAGGCGCGCGTTCTGCGCGACGGATTCCGGTCCATGCTGCGGGCCGGATTGGCCCGCCCGGTGCTTTATTTCCACGGAACTACGCAGGATTTTTTGCGCGATTTGCCGACGCATCCCGCAGTGGCGGCGGCTCCGGATGGGCTGGCGGCGTTCGCGCTTTGGCAAGACCTGCCGGCCGGGGCGACGCTGGTAACGGGCGAGCCGCTGGGCGAAGAATCGCACTGGATACAGGCGGGATTTTTGGAACGCTTACCGGGGGGTGAGGGATGCGGCGTGTATCGGACGAGCGGACTGTTCCGCGCGAGCGACACGATGATTCCACAGGCCATCCACCGGCGGATATGCGCCGAAATGCAGGCGGGTTTCTTCGGTTCGCAGGGCAAGTTCAGGGAAGGCTCCTACACGCCGCAGACGCGCGCGACGGAAGCGGCGCGGCGATGGCTGAGAGCCAACGAGCCGAACGCCATGTGCGGGTATGGGGAATGGCCTCATGCGGGCAGGCCGGCGACGCCGCTGCCGGACACGTTGCCCACGGGAGAGCGCTGGCCGCTCGTCTCGGTTGTCACGCCCGCCTTCAATCAGGGCAAATACATTGAAGAGACGATTCTGTCGGTTGCCGGCCAGGGGTATCCGCGAGTAGAGCATATCGTGATCGACGGCGGGTCGGACGACGAAACCGGGGCCGTGATGAAGCGCCACCTGCACCTGCTGGCGGCGGCGGTATCGGAAAAGGACGGGGGCCAGAGCCACGCGATCAATAAGGGCATGGCGCTAGCGACGGGCGACATTCTGACGTGGTTGAACAGCGATGACGTGCTGGCTCCCGGGGCGCTGGCCGCAGTGGCGATGGGGTTCCACACGTCGGCGGCGGACATTGTGGCGGGTATCGCCACGCTGCGGGCAAATGACGTCGTGCTCGGCCACCACATGACGAGCTGCGAGCCGGGACCGCTGCCGCTGGACGATCTGCTGGATCTGGATGGCGGATGGAACTCCGGTAAGTTCTTTTACCAGCCCGAGGCGATGTTCTCCCGCGAAATCTGGGAACGGGCAGGCGGCGCGGTACGGGAAGACCTGTACTACAGCATGGACTTCGATCTGTGGGTGCGAATGGCCGAGGCGGGCGCGCGCATTCACGTGATTGGACATCCGGTGGCCTGGTTCCGCATACACGAGGAGCAAAAGACAAACGCCGAGATGAAGTTCAAAGCGGAACTGGAGCGATACGTCGATGATTTTCACAAGCGGACAGGTCGGCCCAGACGGGCGAGCAAGGCGTACGCGTCGCCGCGAAAGCAGTTGCGGATATCGATGTTGAACGACCACGGATTCCAGTACGGCGCCGGCATCGCGCACCAACGCATGGCGGAGACGCTGGCGATGGCGGGACACACTGTCACGGCTTTCGCCTTGCGGGCTGAACCGGGGCATTCGGGCGAACCGACGGAACTAACGGCGAAGGAAGTGTCGGCCGCGATCGGCACGGCGGCGCCCGACATGGTGATAGCGGGCAATTTGCATTCGGCGGGTCCGGATCCGTGGCAATTGGGTTTGATTGCCGAGCGTTATCCGACGCTTTCGGTGCTGCATGATTTCTGGCTGCTGACAGGGCGATGCGCCTATCCGTCGCCGTGTGCAAAGTACAAGACCGGGTGCGACGCATCGTGTCCGACCGCGGGCGAGTATCCGCGGATGGATCCGGACAAGATAGCCAATGCGTGGGGCCGCAAGCAGCAACTGCTCTTCAGCGACAATCAGCTAATGCTGCTGGGCAATTCGCGTTGGACATGCGACTTTGCGCGGGAGACGATGGCGGCGGCCGGAAACGGGCGTAAGGGCCGGCCGGTGGAACAGTTCCGTTTGAGCTTCCCGCTGGAAGTGTTCCGCACGAAAGACCGGCAGACGTGCCGCGCGATTCTGGGTCTGCCGGCGGAACAGTTCATCGTCCTGTTGAGCGGCGACCTGTACGATCTGCGCAAGAATACACGTTTGGCATTGGATGCGTTGGCGAGTCTGGATTTGCCGAACCTGACGGTGGTGAGCTTGGGCCAGAAGCGCGAAGGAGAACGTTTTGCCTTCGCCGATATGCGGCGCATGGGGCACATCGACGACCCGGAGTTGCTGGCGAGCCTCTACGCGGCGGCGGATTTGTATGTCGCGCCCAGCCGGGAAGAAACGTTCGGGCAGGTGTTCATCGAGTCGATTGCGTGCGGCACGCCGGTGATTGGCGTGCGGGCGTCGGGGATGCAGGAAGCGGTAGTGGAGGGCCTGACGGGGCTGCTGGTGGACGAGTTCTCCACCGAGGCGCTGGCGGCGGCGATCTACGAGCTGTACCGCAAGCCGGAGTGGCGGCGAAGCATGGGCCAGTGGGGCCGGATCTATGTGCAGAACGAATGGTCAGCGCAGGCGGCGTACTACCATTTGTTCCGGGCGTGGCGAAAACTGGGGCTGCTGGAGCGGTTTCAGATACCGGAGAAAATCAACTTTTTGGGTCATGCGGTGGAACTGCCGCCGGTACAGGTGATTCACCGGGGCGACGGACTGACGATGGAATCGGCGTCGCTGGGACCGGAGGAGGGGCCGTATCCGGAGCACTCGCTGCCGCGATTCCGGTGGGCGTATGGGCCGGTATCGGAGATGCGGGTGCATTCGAATACCAGCGGGACGCATTCGCTGGTGCTTCGCTACCGCAATCTTCATGCGGGCCAGACGATGCGGCTGGCGTTGAACGGGGAGTCGCTGGGCTCCTTCGAGCTGCCGGCGACCGGAATCGATAAGGGCCGTTTGGTGTGCGTGAAAGCGGAACTGCGAGAAGGGCCGAACGCGTTGACGATGGAATTTTCGCGATGGGCCGACGCGGCGCGGGAAGGCCGGCCGATGGCGGCGGCGATTACGGAGATTCGTTTTCTGCCGGATCTAGCGACGGCGTAGCGCCGTTGAAAACGGTGAAGAGGTCCAGGTTGTGGAGCGCGCGGGCGGTCTGCTCAATACGGACTTGAGCGAGCATTCTGAGCGTCGATTCGCGGTTGGCGATGGCGTCTCGGACGGCGGCGGCCAGGTCTTCGGCGGCGCGGGGCGAGCAACCGATTTCGCTGGGGCAGGCGGCGAGGAATACCGGGACGGTACCGGCCAGAATGGCGGCCAGTCCGAACGGATAGTGCGGCGAAACGGCGACCGTGGAATGGCGGAGCAGGGCGATTAGTTCGCCTGGGGAATAGTAACAATGACCGAAGGCGCAGTCATCGCCGATTGCGCTATTTCGGCAAAATCGCGGTGGAATCCGGGATGGCGGAAATCGAGGCAGACGAAGGCTATTTGGAGGCCGTCGTCGCGGTAAAGAGTGTCGAGGGCCGCGGTGGAGGCCGAGAGGTCAAAGCCGGCTGCCAGGGAGATGTTGACGGCGAGCAGCGGCCTGGCCGGATCGATTTTCAACTCGCGCCAGATTGCGGCGGCCCACTCGGAGCGATCGGACGGAGATTCGTAGAGCCAGCCCCAGCTTGCGCCGATGGCTACCCGGCCAGGGTCGACACGCATGGCGAGGAGGGCGTCGCGGCTGTACTGGTCGCGGACGGTCCAGGAGCGAATGGGACGGCAGTGGCGGTCGAAGAGGCGGCGGGCTTCTTCGCTCCGCCAGAGGCTCGACATTGACGCCGACGGCGTCCACGGGGAGGCCGTGATCGTGGAAATGCTGGAGGCGGGGGGCAATGAAGGCCATCGGCCAGCCGGAGCCGGGACGTTCAAAAATGGAGCCGGCGAAGATGCCGGGGATATCGCGAACCCAGGCGTTTTCGATGGGACCGGGCGATTGGACGTGATAAGTGTAGCGGGCCGGGTAGGGTTCGCGCTGCCGCAGGTAATTGTCAAACACGCCCGCGTGAAGGCGAAAGTCTGGCGGGAGTTGGCGCCAAAAGCCTCGCATGGCGAGATCGTCACCAATGTTGCCGGCGCCGAGGCCGGTGGCGATTTGGGACGCGGACCGTAACTGCATGGCGGAGTTTATCCATTGTAAAGCGGCGGGCCATGCGAAAATGGTCGTTTGCCCCGCCTCGTCACATTTCTCCTCCTTCTTCCCGTTGCCTATGGGCAGACCGGAATCATTACGACCATCGCGGGTACGGTACGCGGCTATGGCGGCGATGGGGGTCCGGCGACGTCGGCGTCGTTGACCTTGGCGAGCGTTCAGAACGAGTGCGACCCGGCGCGCTACGAGGAGATGAACCATATCTCCGTGGACCGGGCGGGCAACATCTATATTGCCGATACGAACAACAACCGGATCCGGCGGATTGGGCCGGACGGGGTGATTACGACGGTGGCGGGGAGTGGACAGCGGCCTTCGATTGAGACGGCGCGGTGTTCGCCAACCGGCGGGGCGACGGAAGCGGGGGATGGCGGATCGGTGACGGCGGCGAAGCTCTATGGGCCGGCACAGGCGCTAATGCCGCCGAATGGGCTGTTGTTGATTTGCGATCAGAAGAACAACCGGATAAGGCAAGTGACGCCATCGGGGACAATAACGACGGTGGTGGGGAGCAACTTGCATTCGTTCTTTGCGCCGAATATTCCGGCGACCCTTACGCCGATGGATTGGCCAAGTTCGATCGCGGTGGACAGTGAGGGACGCGCGTATTTTGCGGAGTTGCATTCCAATCGGATTGCGCGGGTGAACAGTGATGGCCGGCTGCAGGTGATCGCGGGGACGGGACTGCCGGGCGGCGGAGCGGATGGCCCCGATGCGACGCGGAGCGCGCTGTCGAACCCGACCCACATCGCTTTCGACCGGAACGGCAACCTGCTGGTGGTGGAACAGGGCAATCACCGGATACGGCGGATTGCGCCGAGCGGGGCGATTACGACAGTGGCGGGGACTGGGGCTCCGGGGTACAACGGCGATGACCGGCAGGCGGCGACGGCGCAGTTGAACCAGCCAAACGCCGTGGCCTTGGACGCGGCAGGAAGGATGTATATCGCCGACATGGGGAATCAACGGGTGCGGCGCGTGGCGGTGGACGGGACGATCACCACGATTGCGGGGAACGGGCAAATTGGACGAGGAGCGGATGGCATTCCCGCAACGCAGAGCCCGCTGAACTTCCCGAATGCGGTGGCGGTGGATAACAACGGCGATGTGTTAATTGTGGACTGGCAGAATTACCTGATCCGGAAGGTGAGCTTTGCGGTGAAGCCGGCAATTTCGCCGGGAGGCGTGGTGAACGCGGCGAGCTTTCTGCCGGCGCCGGTGCCATTGGCTCCGGGGGCGCTGATTTCGATCTTCGGGATCAACTTCGCAACGGCTTTGACACAGGCCAGCGAGCTGCCATTGCCGACGGAAATGGCGGGCGCGGCGGTGTCTGTGAATGGTACGCGGATGCCGCTGGTATTCGTGTCACCGAACCAGATCAACGCGCAGTTACCATACGATGCGCGCGAGGGCGAGGCGAAGATTCGGGTGACGACGCGGGAGGGAATGAGTACGGAAGAGACGGTGAATATCGGGGCGGCGGCGCCGGGGATTTTCATGATTGCGGGCGGGACGCGAGCGGTGGCAATCAATCAGGATTTCACGTTGAATACGGCGGAAAACGCGGAGACACGGGGCCGGGTGATGACGGTGTATTTGACTGGTATTGGAGCGTTGGATGGGGAGTTGGCGGCGGGACTGGCGGCCCCGGCGACGACGTTGTACCGGGCGGCGCTGGATTCCTCGGCGACGATTGGCGGGCGGGATGCGCCGATTTTGTTTCTAGGCTTGACGCCGGGTTTTGTGGGGCTGGCGCAGGCGAACGTGCAGGCGCCCGCGGATGGGCCGGCGGGAACGGCTTTGGAACTTGTGATTTCGGTGAACCGGCAGCGGAGCAATACGACGCTGGTGGCAGTAAAGTGATGCGTTTTGCCGCGCTGATGCTGTTGGCTGGAATGGCTTGGGGACAGGCTCCGATGAGAGCGGGCAAGTATGAGGTGAGCCTGCGGCTTCCCGTCGATGGCTTGGCGGCGCAGGAGGAGATGCAGATCGAGTACCGGGTGGTCGACGCCACGCAGGTCGATTCGGTAATGGGCGCGGGGCCTGTCATTCGAGCCTTGGCGCGGAGCGTTATCGATATGCCAACTATGCCCGGAATGGCGAAGATGACGGAAAGCGCGCACCCGGAAGGCGTGCCCGGCGAGTATGGCGTACACCCGACTTTTCCGCATGGCGGCGAGTACCGGTTGCAGTTGTTTATCTCTCCGCCGGGCGGTTCGGAGTTCACTGTTTCGTTCCCGCTTCAGGTGGGCGATGCGGTAACGGCGAAGAACCGCAAAGCCAAGCCGCGGCCTTTCTATGCGGAGATTCGGGCGACACCCAAGAGTCCGAAGGCGGGCGAGCCCGCGGAGCTGGAGGTATCTGTGTTTTCGCGGACGGCAGGGAACGCGCGGGTGAAGGAGTTCGACATTCAACACGAGCGCCCGATGCATCTGATCGTTGTCCGGGAGGACCTAGGGGTGTTCTCGCATGAGCATCCGGAGCCTGCGGCGGATGGCAGTTTCCGGCTGCGTTTCGCCTTCCCGCACGCGGGCGAGTACACGCTGTTTGTGGACGTGGCGCCAAAGGGGGCGGGCGGACAGGTGCTGCCGGTGCGGTTGAAGGTGGGCGGGAAGAAGAGTGAGCGGTTCGCGATTGGCGCGGAGAAGTTGACGGGGGAGACGGCGTCAGGCTCGGTACAGGTGGCGTTCACGGAAACGCAGTTTGTGGCGGGGAAGACTTTGCGAATGTCATGCCGAATCCTCGATGCGAAGTCGGGCGCGCCGGTGAACGACCTGCAGCCGTATCTGGGGGCGCTGGGACATTTGATTTTGGTCCATGAGGATGGAGAGACGTTCGTCCATTCGCATCCCGATGAACTGGATCCGGAGAATGGCCGGGACGGACACTTGGCTTTCCTGGCGCGGTTTCCGAAGCCGGGGCGGTATCGGGCGTGGGTGCAGATGCAGCGGGCGGGCGTGGTGGAGACCGGGGCGTTTACAGTGGTGGCGGCGGGAGCGCAATAAAGATGCGGTTGGCGGTGGTGTTATTGGCGATGGGCGGGTTGTTGTCCGGGCACGAGGGCGGACGAAAAAACACGAAGCCGACGAAAGCCGAAGCGGACCTGCGCGTCGCGCAGGCGAAGCTGGCCGCGGCGAAGAAGGCGGTGCAGTCAAAGGGACGGTATGCGTGCTGCGTGAAGCCGAGTTGTGATTTGTGCCTGCGGAAGAACGGAAGGGGC
>Ga0163151_10002183_pt1 | contig 31051 bp, 22 predicted proteins | sample OliLakLV19MP5IB2_FD_145596 | JGI IMG/M metagenome (GOLD analysis project Ga0163151, IMG submission 145596) | Freshwater microbial mat bacterial communities from Lake Vanda, McMurdo Dry Valleys, Antarctica - Oligotrophic Lake LV.19.MP5.IB-2 | ecosystem: Environmental > Aquatic > Freshwater >...
TATGTCCTTTCCGGCGTTTAGGCCGAATGTAGAGGGACTGCACCCACTCTATACGATGTGGCGAAGTTCTGTCACTAGCGGATGGGAAAGAGTGGAAATAACACTGTATAAAGGACGTTATCCAGTGTTATGATTTCAGGTAGGGCCCAGCTACCCGGAACTCTCCGAAACCGGGCCGATTTCCACCTCTAGGAGTCATAAGTGTCTCAGTTTCATGCAGATCCGGTCTTTTCGGCGGAATTGGAACGGAGCGGCGGCGGGTTGGTTGCCTCGACGGGGCAGGGAACGGCCACGCCGGCGCTCTTCGCTGGATCTCCCCACGCGGCGCGGCGGTTCTGGGAGTTCTTCACAGCTGAGATTCCCAACGACAATACCCGGAAAGCGTACTTCTGCGCGATTCGCCGCTTTGACGCCTGGTGCGTCTTTCGAAATCTGGACCTGCTGCAACTCCAGCCGATCCTCATTGCCGCCTATATCAAGAATCTGCAGGCGAGTCTCTCTATTCCGAGCGTCAAGCAACACCTGGCCGCCATCCGGATGCTCTTCGACTACCTCGTCGTCGGCCAGGTGCTGCCCATGAATCCGGAGAGCACAAAAAAGCCTGGGGTGGAACCAGACGTTAGGCCGCCGATACAGCCTCGACGGGCGTTGCCGCGTTGGGCCGGAAATTTGGATACCACCGTCGGAAGGTGTCCTCCAGTTTCCCGTCCAATACGCCCGTCCGGATTTGAAGAAGCAAGTGGGCGGCGCGCAGGCTCCATTGCATCTGCTGTCGCTTGACCATCCGTTTGCTGACCACCTGGTTGACCGTCGATTCAACAAATGCCGTGCTCACGTTCTCGCCCTGCCGGTATCGCTCGCCAAAATTCGGGATGAATCCTTGGTTGTTGCGAACGTAGATGGATAACTCTTGCACCCCCTTCGCCAGTTTCTCCGCCCCTTCTTGGCCGTCCAGGTCCAGATCCAATCCATCGATCTCCTGCATAGCTTGGTAGACATTTCCGTGCCAGAGAAAGTGCTTGATCCGCTCCAGTGACTTCGTGACTTCCTCCATTAGCTTGGCTTTGGTCTCCCTGAACCCCTTCGCCTGTTGGCTGAGGACCGTCAGTCGCATCGTGATGTGAAACCAATCCAACCAGTGCTCGGCTCCCGGATTCAAGTAGTTCTGCACCTCCCGAACGTCTTCGCTGCGATGCGGCGATCTGCGTCGGCCGTGCTGCCGTACTCTTTTCCATGAATGTAGAAGCAGTGAAGGCATTCGCCGCTCCAATCGAATACGGCCTGCGGAACTGAGTGAAGTTCGGCCAGTGTGCTGTCACAACGGACAAGTATGCATCGCCAGATCATTGGGCTGACGCCGCGAATCAGGACTCGGAGCTGATAGATCATCCCCTAATGATCTGTCCGAACGCCTTCTTCTGGCTTACACCTGCGAAGACTTCCCCCAGCATTCTTTGCGCTCTCCGCCAAACAGACGATTCCGAAGTCGTTCTATCCGAAAAATCGGTCGCCGCAAAGGGCGCGCAGGTTGCCTTTCCGTATTTTACCCGCGCAGCCTGGAAAACCCGCAGGCCATACTTTGCGGACGAAAAGGGTAGACGACGGTTCGTCTCACCAGGCACTCGCCAAATCGGCGAACCTTCAAAGGGAGGTGCAGGATAGCAAAGGGGATCGCTCAAAACGGAGTCTTCCCCGCTGAAGGGCTATGTCATTTTCGATGCGCGGAATGCGGCAACGGAATTCCAATTTGATTAAACTGTTTACTTTGGATAGCAGCACCAAATTTGGTGTATACTCCTATATTTATTAGAGTGCGATGCGGAAAGGCTCGCAGATTATGACAGTTAAACCATTGATCGATTCCTGGGTAGTGCCGCGAATTGCCTGGATTGCTTCGGGCGAAGCCCGGCGAATCGCTTTTCTCCCTGTTCCCGGCCTCTCTGGTGATTTGAGCCAGGATCTAGGCCGCAGTGGTTTGACCGTGGAAATTGCGGGTGCATTACATGGTAACGAAGCCCGCGATGAATTCTTAAAGAGCCTCCGAGAAAAGTTCCTAAAAGGCGAGCCCGCCGATTTTATAGCCGACATCGTGAAAGAGTCCGAGCTGGAGCAGGTTCTAATTGAATCCTTTGCATTGGAGGAAAGTTCCAAGAATCCAGACGAGTTTTGGTATCGCATTCGGCTCAAAGAGTACACCGAACCGCCTGAGCCACCCGGTCTCGGAGCAGATTTCGGAGCTGATCTAGACACGGAACTCGACCTGGAGGCAAGCCTCAGCCTGGACCTGCTGGATCTGCCCAGCATACCGATCGCCCTGCCTTCGATCGGAGAACTGCTGGAACCAATCAAGCCGGCGGCCGAAAACTTACGCGCAACCGTAGCTAGAGCAGGCGACCTTCTTAATCCACTGGGAGACCTCCTCGGGTAGATATCTTATGCTGGACCAGGCATTGCTCGACACCTTCGAAACGATGCTCGCCAGCATGGGCCTCGCTCCGGCACCGGCGCTTTTGGGCGTGACGGAACCGGTTGCGGCCGAGGAGTTACCCGCGCTGGTCATCGCGATTGAGCAAAGCCAGTCGCCCGGCAATGGCTTAGGACAGCGCTCCACTGTGGTACGCGACGGGGCACTGCCTTGGCGGGCGTCGATCAATCTGGTGAATCCAGTGCTACCACAGGATCCGGCCTTTTCGCTGCTCAGCGTAAACAGACGGGAATTGACATTGCCGCATGGCGGATTGGTACGAGCCGACGGGTCGGCAGGTCCGCTGACCGCAGCCGATTTGGAAGTGCGGGTGGATGGAGTCCTGCGTACATTAGTGGGCGCCACTGCCGCCGCGGGAGAATATTCCGCCAATCCGCTGACTGGAACTCTGACTTTTGGCGCGCCCCTGCCAGCCACCGGAACCGTCGCCGCCAACTACCTGGTGGGTCAGTGGGAGCGGCGCGTGGTCCGCACCGGCGGCATCGCGCGCCTGACGATTCTGGCCGCCGACGCCGCCACGGTGCTGGCTTTGAGCAAGCAGGTTCTCGAAGGCTTAAGTTTTGCCGTGGGCGCGCCGGCACAAGGATTAACCGGTTTGAGCGTGACGGAACTCGGGAGCATCGCTCCGGTGGCGCCCCCCGGTCTGGCGGCAAGGCAGCGCGCCATGCGGCTGCGGTTTGATTTTGAATTTGAGGTGAACCTTCCGGATTCGTCAGGCGGCATCATCCGCCGCATTCCGGTGCAGGCGATTGTGGCGTAGTCCAAACAGGCCGATTGAATGAAAGCGTGAGAATAAGGAGCTAATCAATGAGCGAAGCCATCGGTGAAATGATACTGCCCGGGACTTACATCGAAGTCCGGTCGGAAGGACTAATCGGTGTGGGCGGAATCTCCACCGGAAACATCGGAATTGTGGGAACCGCGCAGAAAGGCCCGGTAGACGCGGTCCAAGTCCTGGGAAGCTATTCGGAGGCACTGGAAGTCTTCGGCGCTTATGACCGGTGGAATCCCGCTGCCAGCCCCGATCCACCGTCCCTCACCTTGACCCGGGCGCTGGCCCAGGTCTTCAAAGGGGGTGGATCCACTGTCTACGCCGTGCGCATCGGCGCTGGCACCCCGGGCACAATGGAATGGTCCGTCCTGGTCAGCGACGCCGCCGATGCGGCGGAACTGTTCAGGCTCACCGCGGATTCACCGGGGAGTTGGGCTAACGCCCTCGTCGTGAAGGTCGACGGGGACGCCGGAACGCTGACGGTACAACTGGGCAAAGCCAAGGAAGTCTTTTCGGGCAACGCCGGCGCGATGGCGGCGGAAATCAATGCGGCTAGCCGCTTCGTCACCGCGTCACTTTCGGCCGGGGCCGACGGTGGAAAGGCGGTAATGTCCGCCAAACCCGTGACTCCCAATGTAGGGTCCAATGGCCCCGCTGTAACCACCACCGAGGTCGCGGCGGGGCTGGCGCTGCTGGCTTCCGAGACGGTGAACATTGTTACTGTGGCCGGCCTGGGCGCGAGCGTCGTGGGCGCCACGCTGCTGGCCCATCTGGAAGCGACTGAAAATGATGGGCGCGAGCGCATGGGCGTGCTCGGCGCTTCGGGCGACGAATTGACGAACGTGGCCACCGACGCCAGCGCCATCGGCAACGCTCGAGCCATCCTGGTAGCACCGGGCATCCGCAGTGACGATGCCGCGCGCACCGAAGCCAACAAGCAGGTTTCCCTGCCACCTTCGTACTCGGCCGCACTGGTGGCGGGAAGGCTGTCCACGCTGGCTCCGCACATCAGTCTGACCAACAAGGACGTGAGCGCCGACGGCCTCACAAAGTACTACACCAGGGCCGAACAGAAGCAGTTGCTCGGCAATCGGGCGCTGGTACTGCAGAAGAACCTCGGCATCCGCTGCTTGAAGGGAATTACCACGGACAATGGCGCTTTCAGGCAGATCTCCGTCCGGCGTATCACCGATTTTGCCAAGTTCGGAGTGCGGTTGGGCTGCAACCCTTACATTGGCCGGCTCAATAACTCTCGCGTTCGGGCCGCGCTGAAAGCCACGCTGGACGGATTCCTGGCCGGGATGGTGCTGGACGAAATGCTTATCGGCTATCAATTGGAAGTAGGCGCGACGCGGGCCCAAGAGATTGCCGGACAGGCTGTAGTGGTCATGACGCTTCAGCCGACTTTCTCCATCGATTTCGTCAAAGTGATCATGAATCTTTCGTAGACAAGCGGGAAAAATAAGGAGACTAACTCATGCCAACCACTGTGTATCGAGGATCGGATGGAACCATCTCGCTGGCTGCCGAAGCCGGCGCCGAAGGCGATTTGGCCACTGCCGTCAATGACCAGTATTCCTTGACGCCGATCGGGCAAGTGACCGGGGTCACCGTTCGCGTCACCAACGAAGTAAAGGCGTTTCACGAACTCGGCCAGCGCTTCGCCACCGATCTGCGCCCAGGCAATATCAACGTGTCCGGCACCATCCAGCGGGCCTATGTTAATGGTGCTCTGCTGAAGCTCATGCTCGGGGACGCGGCCACCAGCCGCCCGGCGGGAAGCTTCGCTGGACCGTCATTCAACCTCTCGCTCCGTCTGGAAAATCCGTCTGTGGTGGGCCTCACGTCCACGGTAACAGTCATGGGTGTGAAGCTGGAAGAGTGGTTCTACAATCTTCCCGAAGACGACTTCGCGATGGAGAAGGTCCACTTTCGCGCCCTGTGGGTGAAAGTGGAAGACACGACCGCTTAAATCTAGGAGGATCTGCGGCCCATGCCAAAGGTGCTGACAGCCGAGGACATGCTGGCGGGAGCCAGCACACAGCATGCTGTGGAGATCCCGGCCCATTTGCTGGATAACAGAGATGGGGACGCGGCACGCGAAGTGGTGCTGCGTCCGCTGACGGTGCGCGACATCCAGCGCGTGACCCAGGCGGCGCGGGAGCAGGCCGCGCTTACCAGTATCCTCATGGTGCAGCAATCGCTGGTTCGTCCGGCGATGACGGTCGACCAGGTTTCCGGCTTGCCCGCCGGACTGGTGGAGTTCCTGCTGGGACAGGTGAACCGCATCAGCGGACTGGCGCTGGAGGATGGCGATGTCGACCAGGCAATTCGGACTCCGCTGACGCGTGCCTGTTTCGTGCTGGCGCGGGAGTTCGGATGGACGCCGGAACAATGTTCGCAGCTCACCGTCGGCCAGGTGTTGCTTTACCTTGAGATGCTGACGACAGGCCGGACGGCGGGAGCGGCGACATGATTCTTACCCCGCGATTGTTCCGGCAGGCCGGCAGGCCGTACGCGTTCATGAAGCGGCTGACCAGTGGTGTGCAACGAGCCTCGGAAGCAGTTCGGCCAGCGGGCAGTCCGGCGCTGGTGGACCATGATCGGCGGCTGGCGCCGCTGGTGGGCGAGGCGGATCCTTTCTTGCAACTGGACCGCTGCTTGGCGCGCCTGGAAGCTGGGACGGGACAAGAGGAATCCACGGATTCGATCGTTCGCGGGGTTGCGATGGATCTCGGCCGCAGGGCTGCATCCGGCTCGCGTATGGATGCGGCCACGACGGAGATATTTTTCAAACCGGCTTCGGGTTTGGGTGTCTCGCGACAGAGGCCAATGGAGGCTGCGCGCCAGGGCTCGCCAGCGCAGCCGTTTCCAGTTCACGGAGCGATGCCCGCCGGGCCGCCCCTGGACTTCAGTTCTCCTGAAAAGCTCGCGCCAGCCGGATGGCCACCCGCCGCTGGGGACCCGGTTGTGTTTCGGAGTGTCGCGCCCCTCGATCAGGGATCCTCGCAGAGTACACGCCTTGATTCCCGGGAAGCGGGCCGGTTCGCCGCGCCGCCGCACGGACTCGCGGATCCTGCTCCCCATCAAACCAGTGCGGCTCCACAAATGCCCGCAATGCTCGCCGGAATCGATGCCGCTCGCGCATCCGAGATCATCATTGAGCGTCTTCGCAGCCACGTGGAATTGGACGCGTTTCGCACGCCACAGCACACCCGTTCAATCCCCATAGAGGAGTCCAATCCGAGTCCGGAGCCCACATCACCCATGCCCGCAATGCTCGCCGGAATCGATGCCGCTCGCGCATCCGAGATCATCATTGAGCGTCTTCGCGGACGCGTGGAACTGGACGCGTTTCGCACGCCACTGCACACCCGTTCAATCCCCATAGAGGAGTCCAATCCGAATCCGAAGCCCACATCACCCATGCCCGCAATGCTCGCCGGAATCGATGCCGCTCGCGCATCCGAGATCATCATTGAGCGTCTTAGCGGACGCGTGGAATTGGATGCGTTTCGCACGCCACTGCGGATCCGTTCAATCTCAATGGACACGGCCGGTCCGAATCCGGGACGCACATCTCCCATGCTGCCGGAGGAGCAACAACCTGCGCCCGCCCGGGCAGAGCAACCCCATCCGTCCCCACCAGCGGGACCGGTAAGAACAACCTTTCAGGATGGCCCGCTCATGCCCGCCGGAGCCGGAGAGCTCACCGGATTGCGCCGCCTGGCCGCGCTCGCGACCCGGCAGCTTGATGGCGGTGCGCTAGACCCCGCTCCAGGGAGTCCCGCCGGAGTTGTCGCCATTCCCCCTGCCGCCCCGGACACCCCCCGTCCGCCACTAGACCAGGAACTGGCCCGCATCCTGCGGCGCGAAGCCCTCCGCCACGGGATCGACCCGGTAGGATTCGTGCAATGAAGCCGCCCCGTCCCTCGGCTCTGGTTACGCTCGCCGGCCGCACGCTGAACGCGGCCCAGGCCGGACTGGTCTCGATCCGCATCGGTCTTTCCACGGGCAGCCACGACGTCGTGGAAATGGCCTTCTGGCCAAGCACCAAATTCGCCTCGGCGGCAACCGGCGATGCCATGTCGGTTCAATTAGGCTTTGAGGACGAAGAAGAAGACGTCTGGAGCGGCGAAGTAACCGCCGTCGAGCGCACCCCAAGCGCGATCCTCATCACCGGCCACGCGCCCACCCTCGCCCTCAGCCGCGAGCGCCGTTCGCAGACCTACGTCGATCAAAAAGTGTCACAAATTGTTAGGGATCTGGCCTCCGCCGTCACCGTGGATGAGGTGAAAGCGGACGCCGCACTGTCCTATTACGCCGTCGACCACCGCCGCAGCGTCTGGGGGCATCTCTTGGATTTGGCTTCCCTCAGCGGATCGGAAATTCTGTTGAACGCCCAGGGTGGGCTGCGCTTCGTCCCGGTGAACACCCTGCCCTCAACGACGCGGTTCCGCTACGGCGCCGAAGTTCTCGACTGGCGCCTGGGACCCTCGGCCGTTGGCGAACCACCGAAGTTCGCGGCCCATGGCGCTGCCAGCGAGGCCGGCTCTGAGAAGTGGCATTGGGTCAATTCCGATCCCACCGGCGGCGCCGGAGAAAGCCAGGTGACCGGCGGATTTCAGTCGAAGTCGCTCGCCGAGGACCTGTCGAAAGCGGTCGCCGCCCAAGCGAAACGATCCGCCGTGCAGGGAGAAGTGGAATTGGTGGGACAGCAGACGTTGCGGCCGGGTGACATCTTCAGCCTCAGCGACATGGACGCCGATCCAGGCCCATTGCGCGCTTTGAGCGTTGTCCATTCCATCGACGGCGTGCGCGGTTTCCGGACCCTCGCCCAAGTGGAGGGCGCCGGTGGCGGCGGTGCGGGGGGATTGCTATGAGCGACCTGATCCCCACGCTACGCGCCATCATCCGCGAGGAGCTCACCCGCCACCGCCTTCCCGAGCTCGGCGTGGTCACCACCGTGTTTGCCAAGGAAGACGATTCCGGCGACGGCAACCATCAGGCCAGCGTCACCCTGCGCGGGAGTGGCGTGGAGTTGCAACGCGTTCCGGTGGCGGTGGATCGCGCCGGATGGTCGTCCATGCCCCGCAAAAGCGATCTGGTGGTGGTAGCGTTCCTGGAAGGTGACATCAATGCGCCGGTGATCGTGGGAACCGTCTATAACAGCAGCCTGCGACCGCCCAAAGCAGCGCCGCTCGATGTGGTCTATCAGCCGCCTGACGAGGAAGACTCCGCTATTCGCCGGTTTCACTTGGAACTTCCCGGCGGCGGCACGCTTACCATTTTCGACGACAAATTGACCATCGTCAGCGGCGGCACCGAAATCACGGTGGAAAAGGATGGAGACGTCGCGGTGAAGTCCGCGGGCAACGTCAAGATTGAAAGCGAGGGTGACATCACGATGGAAGCCGGCGGCAAGATCTCAATCAAAGCGCAGCAGGACGTCACGGTTGAGGGCATGTCGTCCACGGTCAAGGGACAGAGTTCGGCGACGCTCAAGGGCGCCTCAATCAGTCTGGCCGGAATGACCAGTTTCAGTGCGTCATAAGGAACCGCTATGCCAGGATTACCCGTCACAGTCGGATGCGCCGTAGTACTCAGCCCGGGGGCCGCCGGACCGCCTGATTCAGGCGTGATCAGCGTGATCACCCAGGCCATTGTCACCGCCGGGGGCATGCCGCTGGCCACGGTGGGCAGTATCTGCCAAATGGTGAATTCCCTTTCCGGAGCGCCTTACCCGCTGCCAATCGGGTCGGGCGGATCGGGTTCGGTCTCGATTTCCGGATCGGCGCTGGTCCGCATGGGCGACATGATTCCTTCCGGCCCCGGAGTGCTTTCGATTCTCGGGCCGCCGGCGGCGCCTTACATTACTGACCAGGGAGCTCCCTGATGGCCAAGCGAACCCTTCAAACTCTGGCGCCCTTTCAGGGGAGCGATCTGCGTCTGGACTACGCGCTCGGCGGCGGCTTTTTCGAGGATGCCGATCTGGCATCGGAGCGCCGGCGCTTTGACCGCGATCTGGCGGTGACCAGCGGCATCGAAAACTTCACCCAGGCCGTGGCCAACCGCTTGAAAACCCGTAAGGGCGAGCTTGCCAGCCTGGGCCACCCCACCTATGGATCCCGCCACCACGAACTGATCGGGGAGCCGAATGTCGATCGCACGCGCAACCTGGTGAAGCTCTACGTGCTGCAGGCGCTGCGCGACGAACCGCGCATTGAGCGGGTACTGCGAGCCGACGTGCTGGCCGAACACAACCCCCCGCGCGATTCGGTCCGCATCGAACTGACCGTACGCGTGCTGGGGGCACTGGAGCCTTTGAATCTGGTTGTTCCATTTTCGTTTGGAGTTGCCGGATGAGCTACGCCGCCGAGCCGTATGTCCAATTTGTCGACGACTTGTTGACGGCGCTCACCGGCGGCGTGGTCCGCGACGAGTTCCAGATGCTGCCCGAAACGCAGCCGTTCCGGTTGCGTCCACCCGGCCCGGTAATCCCGGCCACGGTGCGGATCTTCGGACAGGCAGACGGCGCCTACCGCCGCTTTCAGACCGGCAAAGACTACCGCTTCGAGTCCGATTTCACCATCACCTGGCTTCCCAATACGGCCGGATCCGTCCTGCCCGATACCGGTACATCCTTCTACGTCAACTACGAGTACACCCACGCCGCGGGCGCCAACCCGCCGCTGACGGACCGCAATCCGGGAAGCGTAACCCGCCTGCTGGCTGAGAGTTTCGGCCGCGAATACGCGGTGCTCTCGCGCCAGTTGGAAGCCATCTACAAGGCGGGGTTCGTTGAGACGGCCACCGGCCGGGATCTGGACCAGATCGGACTGCTGGTCGGAGTGGAAAGGCGCACCGCCACCTTCGCCGTCGGATCGGCCGTCTTTTCGCGAGCCACCCCGGCGCCGGGAGACATTACAATCAGCGCGGGAACCAGGCTCTCCACCGCCGCTCCGCCTGTAACGGCATTTGAAGCCCGCGCCGAAACCACCTTGCGCCGCGGCGCGTTAAGTGTCGACATCCCGATCCAGGCGCTGGCCTCCGGCCCCTCCGGGGTGGTTGCCGCGGGCACGATTCAGGTCATGAACCGTCCCATCGTCGGCATCGACAGCGTGAACAATCCGCAGGCGACAGGCTTCCAGTCCTCGGCCGAGACCGACGATCAATTGCGAGGCCGCATTCGGCGCGCCCATCAAGGTGCGGGGTTGGCCACGCCGGGAGCGCTGCTGGCGGCCCTGACCACCATCCCCGGGCTTCGCGAAAAGGACGTGCAAATCCTGGAAGACCCTATCTCGCGGCCCGGAGTCATTGAGTTGAATGTCGCCCTCCCGCAACTCCCCGCCGGGCAGGAGGCGCAATTGCTGAAGCAGTTCTCCGATCAGGCCGTAGAGTTGATCGAAAAGGCGCGCCCGGTGGGCGTGCGGATTGTTCACAACATCGATGCCCCCACACCCTCCGGCCCGGGCGAAGCCGGGCCGGGGTTGAATACCGCCGAAGGCGATGCGCCGGTCGCAGCCGGGATTCCGCCCGCTGGATCGCAGTCCCTGATCATCGATGTCAACGCCTGGCTCACTCCGGCCACGCGCGGGCTGACGAAGAGCGAACAGGATGAGATGATCCGTACCGGCGAAAAGGCCATCCGCGCTTTTGTCGCCGAAGCGGGCATCGGGGAGACGCTGGTCTACAACCGGCTTGTTGGCCATTTGATCAGTCTGAACGGCGTACTGGACGTGGCCGTGGAGATGTATCCGCAGGCCGCTCCCACGCAGCCGCGCCGCAAGAACATCCTGCCGTTGAATCCCAGCCTGCGGCCCGTGGCGGGGAAAGTAGACGTGCAACTCCGCGGCTCGCTCATCATTCTGGACGTGGTGATGAGCATTCTCGCCAAGGATGCCGGTCTGCTGGTGGATCCGCTCCAGTTGAGCGTAACCGTCAGCGCCGAGGCGACGGCCGCGCTGAACCAAAGTTTTCTCACCACGCCGCCCGCGGTACTGAACAAAGCGGCGCTGCAGGGAATGCTCGGTACTCCCCAGACTTTCGAAATCGAGAAACTGGATTATTCGGTGGAATTCCAGGACGTCGGTGTGCGCATCTTCAAGCAGAACCCCTCGATTCAACCCTCGCCCTCAGACCAGTTCTGGGTCCGGCGGGTCACTGTGGAGGCGCCGTGAAGGAGCGCGCACGCAATATTCTCGAACGCTTCCCCGCGCACATGGAAGCGGCGCGCGGAGGAAAGCGCCTCGGCGAGGTCACGGAAGCGCTGGCGTTCGATATCGAAACGCTCAGTGCCGCACTGGCCGGTATCCGCCGTTCGCGGCGCCTGATGGAAGCCGATGAGCTGTTGGACGTGATGCGTATCGGCGCCCTGCATGGGGTGGCCGCCGCGGAACTCACCGTTCTGGAGAAGCGGTTCGAGGCCGCGCGGGAACTGCTCAAGACCGCCGTAGCCAATGCAGCCGATGCCGAAGCGCTGATCGCGCTTTGGGGGATCCAGGAACCTGCTCCGCGTTTGACCCGCTATCCGACGCCACAGCGTCTGGCGGAATTCGCCACTCGGGCCCTCACCGGCGATACCTACCTTCGCGGCGTGCGCCTCCGGTTGCGCGCGATCTCCGCCATCCATGCACGGGGCAACGGTACCGTCCCGGCGTTGATCGACGGTGCGGCCAATGCTCTTGATTTAAACGTCGTTTCGGTAGCCCATGATGGCGACCGTTATCTGCACACGGCTACAGTCCAGGACCGCTTCCGGCTGCTCTATCCCGCAGAAGAAAACAGCAATCCGGTCGAACGCGAGTGGGAAGCCGCCACGGAGCGCTTGCTGATTGAGGAAAACCCGGAAGTGCTGGCCGGCACCGGACCGATCGCCCGGCAGCATGGCGAACTTTTCAGCGTGCTGCGGCGCGGCTTTGGGCGGGCGACGCTGCGGGTGGGCATCACCGGCTTGGAAAATCGCACCATGGGTCCGGTGCTGGTCAATCGGGACGAAGGCCACGGGGTGGGCTTCGCGGAAGCTGTACCGCCGGGCGAGTCACTGCAATTCACTGAGGAAGGCCGCGTGCTGCTCGGCTCGGCCGATGTCACTTCCATGTCCTACGCCTGGCGCGGCGCCTGCTTCGCCCAGACCACGCCACATCCGCGGGACTTTGTGTTCGATGGACCTGGACTATCGGCAGCCGCCCGCGAGCGTGCGGCGCGCTTCGCCCAATCTGAACCCGCCGGAGCCCTGGAATCCAATTTCGCATTTCCGCATGCCGGCGCCAGTTTGCCCATGCCCGGAATCGCCATTGGCGGGACGCGGTTTGCGTTCTTCATTCAGGAGGCGCATTTTTCACACGCCGATGCGGGACCGCCCGAAACCACCACCCGCGTCGCGCCGCGACCGGCCGTTGGATTTCTCGACCAATCCGTATTCAGTCCTGGGCCTTCGGAGCGCCGGCGCAGGGCCGCCCAGGTGACGCTGGAGTGGCTGGAGCGCCGCGCCTTCTGGGTGAACGTCTGGATCCCCAAACGCTTTCGGGTGCTTACGCCGGATGATCCGGAAGGAACCGCGATCCGGGACGCCGTGGAGTTCGCTGTCGATCGGTTCCGCCCCGCGGGAGTTCGGGTTGCGGTGGATTTTCTTGATGACCGCTGGGTTCTGGGCCGCGGCATAGTGCTTGAAGAACTGTCGGACAAGTCGGTAGTGACGGGCCCGGGATCGGGTGCCGAGCTGTGGGAACTGCCTGTTTAATGAGCGAGGAGATGAACTTTAGATGCCAATCAATGTTCCGCCCCAAAAAAACGTAAACCCCGGCGAGCCGGTAACCGCGGAAGGATGGAATGCGCTCACCGGTAGCATCACCGCCCTGACCAATTATTTGAATAGTACCGAAGCCAGCGGCGCCAGGGTACAGGTCAAGAATGCCGGTGTCCTGGCCCGGGTTAGCGCTTCGCGCGACGACGGAGCCGTATTTGACGCGGTATCCCCCGTTTCCCCCGGAACAGACTATGTCTTCTCCAGTCTGCGCCCTGGCGGGTATACCCTGCGCGTGGAAGCCGCCGGATTTGCCGTCTTCACCGCGGCGATGACGGTCCCGGTGACAACGCCGGTGGAGGTTTCGCTCACTCCCAGCGGCGCTTTTATGCCGCCGCTATTCGGACTGCCCCTGCGGAGCGCGCTGCAGGAGCTGGGTGCTCTCTCGATCAAAGTGGGCCGCATTCTCGACGTTGTGGGGCGGGATATCCCGCCCGCGAATCCGGGATCGGATTACACCGATCAGCCGGTGTTAATGCAACTGCCCGCGGCCGGTGTGGCCGTGCCCGTCGACGGGGAGGCGCAACTGGTAGTGGCGACCACGCTCCAGGTTCAGCCCTCGGTGGAGATGCCCTCACTGGCCGGGCTCACCTTCAGCGAGGCGCAAAAAGCACTCGAGGCCATTGGCCTGGTGCTCGGCAAGGTAGATAACAAGAGTTAAAGAAAGAGGCTGCCTTATGGCTGGAACTAGCAATATCGGAACTCGAAATCTCAAACTGAATGTCGCTGACGCCAAGCGCGTCGCCGCGTCGTCAGTAGAACTGGTGGATCTCAGCAAAACCGCCACGGTCGCAAAGATCGTGCGGCAGGGCTTCGACGTGCCCGCGGTCACGTTTGACCCGCGCAAGGTGGAACAGTTTATCGGCGGGTTGGACATCGTCATCCCCAAGGACGTGCCCCGCGTGGTTTCGCAATCGATCGCCACCGGAACCAAGGTCGCCAAGGGCACGGTAGTGGATCTGGTGCTGGCGCCGCGCACCAAGATCCCATTCGAGATCTTCCCCAATCTGCACTTAGATCTTGCGACAAAGAAGTTGGCCGATTTCGAGATGCTTCTAACGGATTCCACCGTAAAGAAGACGCTGCTCACCTACGATTCGCCCGATATCGTCCCAATCTCGGAAAAGGAAAACCTCAAGACGCAGTTCCTCAGAGCCGGCATCACCGTGGATGAAACCAACCCGGGCAAGACATTTGACAAGGCGTTCCAATCGGTGCGAAACGCCATGGCCTTCCAGTAATAGGCACCCGGATTTCTAAGATGGCAGAGGATCAAGGTGGCTACTAGCATCGGTTCGGTGACAATAGGGCAAGCCCTGGGCACGGCGAAATCCGTTACGCTCGAAGCCCGTAAACTCTACGAGTATTACGGTGCGCCGAACCCGGACGGGGTGACCGAAGCGAGTCTGGAAATCCAGTTTCCCCGCAACACCTTGGTTCTGAAATATGAGGTGGTGATGGGTGCCGCCACCGCCCACGCCGTCACCGCCGGGCAGGCGGGGCAAGTGCGCACCACGCCCGGAAACGGCACGGTTTCGGTGGTTGTGGACTTCGGGTCGCCACGGACAGTGAGCGCGGTGGGGGCGCCGGAGGGCGTACTCATCCAGTCGATTTCCACCTGGATCGGCACGGAGTTTGCCAAGCCGCTAAAGTACGACACCACGAAAGGAACTCTGGGAGAGAACTTCGTGATGCTGACTTCGGAAGTGCGCACAGAGCGGCTGCTGGTAGTTGTGGGCGGGAGTCCCTCCACCGATGAGTTGGCCAACAACATGGTGCTGGTTGTGCCCGAAGCGCCTTCGGGTATCGAAGTGCGCATCGACGGCGCGGCTCCGGTTTTCAGCCAGCTCCCGGCGGTTGATCCCAGATCTTTGACAGAGCTTTCGCAGAATAGCTGGAACACCGCCAGCCAACGGCTGGTGGACCTGGCGCCCGCGCTGGCCTTACTTTTGGGCGATCCGCTGGACGAATCGACGGTCGTGATGCGGGTCACCTTGACCAGCCGCGTTCCCGGTGTGCTGAGTCTGGTTCCGCTAGCCGGTGGCGCCATCACCCGGCGCATCCGCCGCGCGCTGTTCAACGGGCAATCTTCGCGCGATGTCGCCTTTACCGCCGAGGGCCGCCAGACGGTGGAGATGTCATCGATACCGCCGAACCTGACCGTGCTTGAGACGCGCCTCACCCTGCTGGGCAAACCGCCCGTGGAGAGGATCGTACCCCCCATCGGCCCCGAGACGCGCACTCCGCCCTTTGCCTCCTTCACCCTCACGCCCAACCGCGCCGCTTGTATCCGCCTTCCCGGCGAGCCGCGAATCGGGGAATTCAGCGGTGTTCGGATCCCGCTGGCCGCTGGCGATTCTGGTGCCGAGGCGCGTGTTTTGCTGTGGCGTAGCAAGGATCTGGCCAATCAATCGCCCAGCGAATCGCTGCCGGTGGCGGCGAGTGATCCGGTGACGCTCGAGGCCGGCTCCGACGACTGGCGAACCTTCCGCTGGAAGCAACCCTTGCCCGCGCCGGCTGACTATGTTTTGTGGGCGGCATTGATCGTCAACCGGGGGGAAGCGGTGATGACGCTAGCCGATTCCACGAGCGCGGGCGCCGCCATCCTGTTGTGGGGCGCGCCCACCGGTCCGTGGCACGATCTGCCCGGTGCTTTGCGGCCGGCCGCCCCGGAACCAGCGGCGCGCGGGCGAATCCGGCTGATCGGAAATCCCCGGGCGGGAACGGCGTTTCCGCCGCTGGCGATCGATTTCCCCGGCGGAGTTACCGTTGCGGCGACGCCTCATCCCAAGGGTGTGCTGGTATCGATCACCACCTCCGCCCCCATAGTAGTCCAGCCGGGGTTGCTGAGCCTGGGATTTACCAGCTACTCGGCCGGCCAGGTGACGCTGCGCGATGTCGATGTGATTTCTACGACGTGAGATTCCTGGAGAAACCCCATGGCTGAAGACGCCAGAACAAAATTCGTAAACGGGCTGCGGGTAACCGCCGATCACTTGCAACATGCGCAGGACCGCCTGCGCGACTCGGTGGCGGACCTGCGCCGGACCGTGGGACTGCGCAAGGTGGCCTGGGGTCTGCATGTGTCTGTTGCGGGTGGGGCTGTTTCGGTTTCGCGGGGAGTGGCTTTCTCCGCCAGTGGCGTGCGGCTGAATTTGGATTCTGACGCAAATCTGGGACCGCCGGCCGGTGGTGGTCCCTGGCGCGTTACGTTGCGGGCGGCCGAGCAGGATCGGACGTCGCTGCGCGTGGGAAGCGTCCCGACTCTGATTTCGTTGATTACGACGCCCTCGGTTGAGGCGGAGGCGGGAGCCGATCCCGGGGCCGATGCTTTGGTGATTGCGCAGGTGACTGCGGGCGAAGGTGGGCTGGCCGTCGTCCAGGACCCGGGATTGTTCGCCATCGCGGGTCATCATGCGCATAGCGGTGAGTTTTTGCAGGATGCCGATGGGCGGTGGTATTACGACGGCCCCGCTTTGGCCAGTGAGACAGGTCCCCCTGGCGCTACTGGACCGGCGGGTCCATCGGGGGCTCCCGGTACCCCTGGCCCCACCGGTCCAGCGGGAGACCCGGGTGCAACAGGTCCAGCGGGAGCAACTGGGGAGCCCGGCCCCAGAGGTCCAACTGGCGACCCGGGTCCAACTGGTCCCGCGGGCGCTCCCGGTGTCACTGGCTCCACGGGCCCAGAGGGCGACCCTGGTGCAACAGGTCCGGCGGGAGCAACAGGCGAGCCTGGTCCGAGAGGTCAAACCGGTGACCCCGGCCCCATTGGCCCAGCGAGCCCAGTCGGTGACCCTGGCCCGGCAGGTCCGGCGGGTGTAACAGGCGAGCCTGGTCCGAGAGGTCAAACCGGTGACCCGGGCCCCATCGGTGCCTCTGGTCCAGCGGGTCCAGCCAGCCGTCAAGGCCCAACCGGGGCAACCGGTTCCACCGGACCCGCCGGCAGTCAAGGCCCAACCGGGCCAACTGGGCAGACAGGTCCTCCCGGCGCAACAGGCGCTCGCGGAGAAACAGGCCCGGCCGGGCCCATCGGACCAACTGGGGATCCAGGCCCCACCGGAGGAAGAGGCAACACCGGCGCCAGGGGAGAAAAAGGAGACCCCGGAATTGGTTTCGACCTTTCCGCCACCAGGATCGGCAGGGTCTCGTGGTCGCACGGAAAGCGCATCACCCTTCCTCAGGCGCTCGAAACGCTGACCCAGCTTCAAATAGATCTTACGGATGCCATCCTGCCGCAGCAATTGGCCGATCCCCCGCAGGTCTTCCAGGTGTGGTTCCTGCCCGACGCCGCCCAGGGTGCCCAAACTATGTCTCTTATTGCCACGCTCAGCGGCTCCATCAGAATGCAAGCCGCGAATATCACCTGGCGGCCTTCAGTCATCCCGTCTGCTCTGCGCCTCGCGTTTGGCCCCGGCGGCCAGGTCCTTGTCCGAATCCATTGCGGATTCCTGCTCGATTCGCGCGGCCTGCCCGTCTCGGCCGCCCTCGATGCCGTTACCGGAATCACCAGCGCCGCGCCGATACCAGGCGGCATCTTCGAGAGTTGGTTCTTTGTGACGAGAGGCTAAACAAACACCATCATGGCCCTGAACGCGGAGTTACGATTTAAACTGGACGCTGGCACGCTGGTGAACGCCTTCGTGGGGCAACTTACCGGTTCCGCCGGTGCCCTGACCGCTATCCGCAGCCCTGCCACCGGCGCCCAAATGGCGCAAGCTTCCAGCACCGGCGGCTCCTTCGTGCCCGCCGCCCTGCTCGACGCCGTCTCCAGTTTCAGCGCCCAACTCCCTGTCATACCGGGTCCGGCCATCGTGCAGAACATCGAAGGCGCCCTGGTCGCGGTGGAGCAGTTCACCTCCCGCGATATCCCCGCCGATCTGCAAAAGCTCACGGCCGACATCACCGCTCTGCTCGAAAGCGCCGACCAGGACGGCATTCCCGGCATTCTCCTGAAGGCTCTGGATCTGCTAAAAAACTCTCCGGCCGCTTCCGCCCTGTCCGGCATCATGGGAACGCTCAGCGCCAGCATCGACGGACTCGGTGCATCGCCCGTGGTGACTGACTACTTGCCCGCCTTCGCCTCGGTGGTAAAAGTCCTTGCCGGACTGATGCTCTACGATTCCATCCTGGCCGAAGGCGAGCGCCTGACGCGCATGGTCCCACCGCAGTTCCAGGCCTCCCTCGCCCGGCAACTGGCGGCCAATCTGGAAGCATCGTTTTCGGTCGGCGGCCAACCCCTGGTCCAGGTCCTGGCCGATGCCGGCCCTGCTTCCGAAGCCAGCCTCGACCGCGCCGCCCGCGCCGTCGAGGAATGCGCCAACCAACTGGACGCCCTGGCCGATTACGTTTCCGCCGGCATGGGTTTCGGCGAAGCTACGCTCACCTACTTCGATCCCGCGCGGGCGCAATCCGAGATTGCCACGGCCGGCCTTCTGCTCCGTCACCCTGATCTCTCGGCCTTGGAGCGGGTCAGCCAGGAACTGGCGCGCGTGGCCGAGCCGTTGACTCAAGCCATGGATCCCGGCCAGGCGTCGGCGCTGGGAATGGATGCGCTCATCACGTTGGCCGAGGGGCAAGTGGCCCAGGCGGCCGCGGCGATTCAGGGAATCGACGCCGGTGTGCTGGTCACGCCGCTAGCCGGCGGCTTGTCCGCCCTCACCGCGCCCTTGCGCGACTTCACCTCCGTAGTGGCGGGCGCGGTTGCCGAAATCCAGGCTGTTCTGGAACAGGTCAGGTCTGCGGTGGCCGCGCTGCCCATCGCCGGACTGGCCACCATCATTCGCGCTGCCCTGGCGCCGGTCACGGCCGCGCTCACCATGCTCACCCAGTTCGTGGATACCATCCGCAGGGCTCTAGAGAACGTAGCTAAAACCGTCCTCGCCGGGCTGCTGCAGCTTGAGGGCGTCGTCGACGCCTTCCAACAGCAGATCCTGGACCTGTTCCAGCAGGCGCGCGATTTTATCGACGGCCTGCATTTGGAACAGGTGGTCGCCGCGATCAGCGACCAGGTGAACGCCTTTGTGACCCTCCTTCAGCAGGCGCAGATGAAGCCGTACTTCGATACTGCCTCCTCGGCCATAGGCGCAGCGGCCGATGTGATCTCCGCCGTGCCCCTCGGCCTGTTGCCCGAATCGATGAAAGGCGACCTGGACACTGCCTTAAAGCCGATTCGCGATGTGGATGCGCACCGCGTGGAAACCGAGATTGAAACGCTGCTCCAGATCAGCAGCGATGGCAAGTTCACCTTGCGCGGCGATCTGGAAGAAAGCGTCGCCGTCATCCAGGCTAAATTCGAAGAAGTGCTGACCACCTTGGAGGTGCACCATCCCCGGAAGTATGTTCAGCAGCTCGATGAAAAGTTGAGCGCCCTGGTGCTACGCATTCAGGAGATCACCCCGCAGGTCGCTCTCGAACCCGTCAGCGAAGCCATCGCGCAGATGAAATCCGCCCTGGGCTCCTTCGACCTGGAAAAAGTGCTGGAGCCGGTGCAATCGGTCTTCGACCAGATGATCGCCAAACTAGACGAGTTTTCACCCGTCGAGTTGCTCAAGCCGCTGGCCGAACGCGTCACCGCCGCCCGCCAGAAGATCGAAGCCGTGATCGGCATCGACACCTGGGCGCCGGCTCTGGACGATTTGGCCCGGACCGCCGTAGGCAAGCTGGACGCCCTGGACGGAGATGCCCTGGACGCAACCTTGCGCCGCCTTCTCGAAGAACTCCGCGACGAAGCGGACCGCCTTCCCAGCTTGGGATTTGGATCCTGGCTCGGCGTGATCGTCACAGGCATGATGCGCGGCGCCAATCTGCGCATCTCCCCTTCCAGTATTGACGCCGCCTTGCGCTGGCTGGGCGATCCGGGCCATGGCTCCGCGGAGCTGCTGCAACGCGCGGCCCGAATCAGTGCGGCCCTGCAGGCAGCCAAGGCCGATGTCCAGGCGTTTGATCCGATATCGCTCACCGCCATCCTCACCGGCACCGCCTCGGTGAGAACCGCCGCGGGCGGCTTAGCGGGGCGCCTTCCGGGCGACTCCACCGCGCGCCTCCGGCTTGAGGCCGGCTCGGTTCGCCTGGACGCCGCTGGCGTTCTGGCCCGTCTCTCCGCTAATCGCACCCGCTATCTGGCCCTGCTCGATACCTCGGTCGCCATGGGAGCGGCGTTGCAGCGCACCGGGATGAGCGAAGTGGACTTGGCGGTGGAGGCGCTGCGCCATGCACTGAAACCGCTCCGGCCGCCGCTGGCCAAGGTGCGCATGTTTGCGCGGTACCTCGGAATTAACAGCGATAACGCCGGGTTCCGCTCCATTGTGCAGGAAGTCTTCCGCGTCGCCTCGCCCGCCAGAATCGCCGGACTGGTGAAGCCGTTGGTAGCCGCTCTTCGGGCGCGCCTCCAACTTCTCATCGACGAGGTTCTCACGCCGGTGCGATCCGCCATCGGCGATCTGTGCGTCCTTCTGGCGCTGATTGACCTCCAGCCGGTGATCGTTAGTATTGAAAGTATCTTCGACGAAGTGCGCACGCAGCTTCTGTCGTTCAGCCCGGCCGTGCTGCTGCGGGAACAGTTGGACGCCTTCGCCGCCTTAAAGCAGGAATTGATCGACTTCGATCCGCTCGCGCCGCTGTTGACACTGTTCAACGGTTTGCGCGATGCGGTCGCGCGCATCCTCGGAAAGCTCTCCGCCGAAAAACTGCTGGAGTCCCCGCTGGCGATCTACGACACCATCCTGAACGCCATCGGCCAGCTCAATGTGAGTACGCTGCTCGAGCCGGTGCTGAACGTGCTCGACGAGATCGCGCTCCAGGTGGATCAGGGTCTCGATGAGACGGTCGCCGCCTTCGAGCGCCTTCAGCAATCACTCCCCCCGCCCGGCGGTGGAAGTTCTGCGTCCGCATCCGTTTCCGTGGGGTAAAAACTATGCTCGGATCTCTGACCAATCACGCCATCGCCGCCATGACCAGGGAGCGCCTGAAGGCCATCGACGCCTTGCTGCTGTTCAAAATTCGATCCCAGCAGAACGTCACGCCGCTCGAGCGCCAGGTCCGTTTCCTGGCTCGCACCGCCCACCTGTGGATGAGCCTGGCGCCGCACATTCCCGATGATGCAACCCTGCCTTCGTTCACACGGCGCCTCTCGCAGCAGACCGTGTTCGGCTCGGTAGGTCCGGATTTCCCTAAGTTCGCGGCCCAATATGCAAGCAACCAGCAGTGGCTCTATGAGACCATCCACAACGGCAATCCCGACCCGGACCGCAAGCGCGTGCTGGCGCATTCCACCGCATTTTTGATGACGTTGTGGGACCGCAGCCAGGTTTTGATTAATAGCTCGGACGCCGCTGATAAGGATGCGGAGCTGAACAAGGCCCGCGCCTACGTTCTGGGCCACGTCTGCCATATCGCCGCCGATGTGGTTTCGTCACCCTTCGTCAATGGCATTGCCTGGGAGCTCGGGGAACGGGATCGCAAAAAGCTCACGCCCGAAGAGGTAAGTCTGGCGATTGAGCTGTCGGTCGCCCGCTTCTTCCAGCGTGCCGGCGACACCGGCACGGCCGCCATCCGGGGCGAGCAATTCAAGGATTGGTGGCCCCGGCAGCAGGACCTGCCCAAAAAATTCTTCGATGCGTTTCGCGAAGCTCTGGAAGCCACCTATGGACCCGGAGCTCGCCCGAAACTGCGGCCGGCCGCATTGCAAAGCCCGCTCCTGCCGCCGGAGGTATCGAAAGCGCCGCAAGTGTCCAAGGCCTACTGGACCACGTTTTCCGCTCACACCCCGCCCAGTCTTTCCGTAGGGCTCCTGGAGGATGGCTACTCCAGTTTCCGCACGGCTCGCGAAATGACTTATTCCTGGGGTTGGGGCGACTGGTTGGCCGCCACGGCGCTGATGTTCATTCCCCCCATCGCCGCTTACCCACTGATCATCGCCATGCCCCATGCCCGAGCCTTGTTCCGCGACGGTACCACGGTGGACGGCCAGCCGGTGAACAAAGAATTAGGCTGGTTTGGCGTGGTCATGGCTCCGCTCGCCACCAGCTTGCTGGCTCCGGTGATGATGAGCATCTATATCTCCGCCAGCACCAACTACGGCGTCGGCGCCGAGACCATCTTCGGCTGGATCTCCGGCGGTTTGCATTTCATCTTCTCCATCGTCTTCCTGGCAACGATGACCGGCAATCCTGACCCGGTCTTCCGCTGGCTGCTGCTGTTCATCCTGCCCTTCGCCGGACTGCTAGCGCATTCCATTTTCGTCCTCACGCGGCCCAGTGACAATGTGCGCCGCAATCAACTGGCACTGGGATCCCTGATCCCCTGCATCATTACCGCTGTCTACATCCTGTTTCACCTGGCCTGGCATCAGTCGCAGGATCTGGGCATGAATGGATGGTTGAAGCCGGGCTCGGCGGGTGGATGGGGCAACGCTGGCTTCATCGGCGGTTGGGTGCTGTGGGCCGTCCTGCTGGTGGGCGGCTGGTTCTTGCTCGCGCTATTGCTGCGCCAGTCCGAACCTACCGGGGGCACGTCTGTTACGGGAACGAAGCGCCCGCTCCGGCTGTTCGGCCACAGCACGCTGCTGTTCGACCCCAACCTGACGCCCAACTCCCCGGATGAATCGAACCACCCGGCATTGGCCGCGCACTATTTCCCCACCAACCGCCGCCCCCTCCTCAATTTGCGATGGGAGGGCGCCGGGGACCTTTGGTTCCGTTCGGACCGCAACGTTTTGCGCTTCAGCACCACCGAAGACGGAACCGGCCAGCCGCAGGAAGTGCTGTCCCCAGCCGCTCCCATGACTGCCGCTGAATTCGCCGTCTTCCTCAGACAGGCGGTAAAAGAAGGGGCAGCCTTTACCTCCAGGCTTCAGGCGAGCCTGTTTGCCGCCGATGACTTCGATTACATCCTGCCGCCCGGAGAGGTGTTCGCGGACTTGGGTGACGAAGAAACCACCGTCACCGGTCACGACACCGAAGCGCTAAAATTCATCAGGATCGCCGGCCGCGGCGGTGACGCGACCGTGCTCTATCACGCCCCGCGCACCCATTTGGCGTCGTATTTCGGAACCGGGGGAGCACTCTTTGTTGACCGCACCCGCGCTGCCGCCACCGCGGGTGCGGGCACAGCCGTCTTCAATGCCACCGGCGTCACCGGCGATGTCAGTACCCGCTTTGGCGCATTATTTCAGCCCGGCGACGTCATCGTCACCTCCACCGGGGCGGAATCACGCATCGTCGCCGCAGTTCAGGATGACCAGCATCTGACCGTGACCATGCCGTTCACCGGCGCCGTCGGTGACGCGAGCCAGGCCTTCCAACGGGCGGCCAACACCCGTGAGACCGATACGCCCGCCGGAACGGTGGAAGCTACTGACCGTTTCCGCGTTTATCAAGGCACGGGATTGGATGCCATCTTCCTACCCGGCGACATTATTCGCGCTCTCCCCAGCGGCGCTCCTCCGGAGCAGCGCATTGTCGTACAGATTCTGTCGGGCATCAGAATCCTGGTAGACAAGCCGTTTTCCAGCGCCGTTGCCGATGCCACGCCCTGCCTTCGCGCCGGACGCGCCGGTAATGACAGTTTCCAGTTTGTGCCCACCACCATCGACAACCGCTTCGGCGGCAGTTCGTTGATGGACCGCGCCGCCGACCTCGGCGCCATCCTGGCCATGGGCGCTGCTTCGCGCCTGATGGGCGACTCGGACCGCCAAGCCGTAGTCTCCGGTCCTGACGAGGATCGCCGGCCTCCGGTCCAGCGCGTTTATCAGGTGTTCCGCAATTGGAATTTGAGTGAGCGCCGTATCAATGAATGGCAGATGCTGATTGGCGGCAACGCCATCAGCGAAAAGAAAGGCGCGCCCGCGCTACCCGATTCCCTGCAGCCCGATTCCCCCGACGGCTGGACGTCCATGACGCCCACCGGGGAAGCAGTCGCCAACGAACTGGGCTGGATACCGCTATTCGACAAGTGGCTCGCCGCCGCCGGCCGCCCCAGCATGAGCACGCTCTCGGATGAACGTATCGAAAGCGGAGTCCCGGCCAACCGCAAGTTAAGCGAAGGCATCGCCTTCCTGCTCGACTTGCCCATGCCGGTGTAGGCGCTTTTATAGAGGAGATATGGCTGACTTTCCGAATATCGAGGCCGCGCCCGCCGATCGCGGGCAGGGGTTTGCCCGCCGGTTCGGACTTCCCGTGCCGCTGGTTCTGTCCGATGTCCTGCAAGCGTCGATCGCCTTTTCCCGGAACGCTCCGGCGGACCCGGCTCTCCGCCATTGGCGGCAGTGGGGCGCGCGCAACATCACCGGACGGATCCGCGCCCTAGTGCAAAATCCGCGCAACCCGGCGGTCCTCCTTGCCGGTTCGGCCCAGGGTGGAGTTTTCCGCAGCGCGGACCGCGGTGCCACCTGGAGCCCGCTCGGCTCACCGGCCGACTGTTTCCCGGTCGGTGCCTTGGCGCTGGATCCCTCCAACCCGTCGCTTCTCTACGCCGGATCGGGGGAACCGGTCTTTCAGGGAAACGTGGCAGTCGCGCCTGCCGGTCACGGATTTTTCCGTTTCGAGGATGGCGCCGCCGCCTTCGTAAGCGAGGTGCGGAACGCGACACCGCCTGCCCCTCCCAATGGATTTCCCGCCGGTGCGGCCAACAGTTATGCGCGCATCGTGGTCCACCCGGCGAGCGTCGGCCGCTGCTGGATCGCCTCCCATACCGGACTCTGGCGGCGCTCTCCTGGTCCGGTCTTCGCCCTGGAATCCGTTTCCGCCGCCGGACCTCCGGGCCGGGCCACCGATGTGGTCCTGATTCCCGGCGCCGAGCCCGGCACCCACCGTCTCCTCGCCGCCTTTGCCGGTGCGGGAATCTTTCGCGGCGCCGTCAATGCCGATGCGGCTCAGGGGGCCACCTGGGAGTCCTCGGCGCTCAGCGGTTTCTCCCCAAGCCTGCCGGCGTTCGACCGCATTCTTCTGGCTGTTTGCAGCGGATTCCCGAGTCACGTCTATGCCGTGTTCGGCGGCGCCGACGGTGCGGTGGCCGCCATTTACCATTCCAGTAACAGCGGCGATGAATGGACCCGCTGCGCCGCCCCTCCCAATCTCTTCAATGTGGCGTTCTCATCGCTGGCCATCGCCGTTCACCCGGGAAACCCGTCGGTGGTCGCCGTAGGCGCAAGGAACCTGGCCCGCAGCGTTGACTCCGGCGCCCACTGGGAATTGATCCTTGATGCGGCCAATTTCCAGACCGTCGACCGTGCCCAGCATGGCGACATCCATACCCTGCTGTTCGACATCGAGAACAACGACAGTTTGTGGGTGGCCGGTAGCGGCGGGATTATTTTCACGCCCGACGCGGTGGGCGCGAATCCGCTAGTCGCCCGCACCTGGCGCCGACGGTCGTATGGACTCTCGGCAGCCCAGTTTCACGACATCACCGTTCATCCCGATTATCCTTTCATGATGGGCGGGGGCCTGCAGGATAGCGCCACGTACTTCACCTGCGGCGGACCCACCTGGCTGCTGGCTGGCATCGGCGATGGCGGCCAAATGTGCTTCGAGAAGAACGACCCGCGGCGGTTCGTTTGCCCGGCGCACAGCGATACCGAACCGCACTTTGCCACGAAAGCCGAAATCGTGAGCCCTTCCAGGATGGATCCGGCGCAGGGCCCCACCGGAACGCTGCGGGTGATTGTCCGGTCGCCGATGGCGGACCTGCAGGGACCGGAAAACGCGACTGCCGCCATTGAGCTCACCTCGCCGTCGGTTCCCGCCGCGCTGAATGGCCTGTTCGTCCAGAACGCGCTTCACCATCCGGTACAGGCCGATAATCTGATTCTAGGACGTGTCGGCGACTTGGCCTTTAGCGTCGATGGCGGAGCCACCTACACGGCCGCCGAAGTCCCGGGAATCGCCGTTGAGCGGGTGCTGGCGCTCGCCTATGGGCCAGGTGCAGATGCCACCGCCTCGGATTGGTGGATCGGCACCGATAAAGGCAAAATCCTGCAAGGCACAGGCCCCCTGCCGAAAACCTGGGTGGTGCGGACGCCGCCGGACATGGCGGCGGTAGCGGTAACCAGTATCGCCGTTCATCCGGCCAACGCCAACTACGTGGTGGCGGCGACCGGAGGCGACGGCGCGGCAAACCTCCAGGGCCGCGTGTTCCTGTCTAATAATGCAGGTGTGAATTGGATGGACATCACCGGCCTGGCCGCCGCGTTCGTGCTTCCCGGCCCTTCCGCCGGTAGCGCCGCCGGCACGCGAACGGCCCTGCCGCCGGGTCCGGTCACCCGTCTGCTGTTTGACGCGACGGTTCCAGCCGCCGGTGCGCAGGTCGCTTTTGCAGGCACTTTTGGCGGTGTCTTTGTGCTTCGCAATCTGCCCCCGCTGCCAGGCGTCGTGCCGATCCCGTTGCCGGGCGACTTCAATCCCAACTGGCTCGCCTTCAACGGCCCCGCGACCGCTCCGCTGCCCGTGACGCTTGTGAATGACCTGGAACTGATCACCCTTCCGGCACGCCCAGGAGCGGCCGCGGGCAGCCCGGAAAGTTCGGCCCGCACGCGGCTCTATGCATCCATGTACGGACGCGGCATCTTCGCCTGCGACCTCACGTCGTATCCCGCCGCCATTCCAGCCGGCGGTCCGCCGCGGCGCTTGTATATCCGCCAGCATTCCATTGAGGACGGCCTGGCCTATCCGCGACCCACACCCACGCTGATCAACACCGCGCCGAGCGCCCCGAACTACAACACGCCGCAGATGGGTGGCGATCCGCGTTTGCCCGCCCCGGCAGTCACTCTGGACGCGCAATCGCCGAGCCTTTTCAGTGACCTCGCCGCTACGGATATTCGCGCCGCCGGCGCCGCGCCGCAGCCATTCTCCGATGCGCCCGATGGCGTGGAGTTCGACGAGGAGTTGCACACGCAAAAGCTCACCCCCGGGCGCCGCAACGCGATCTTTGTGCAAATCCACAACGCCGGTTGGGATCGCTTCGCTGCCCCGGTGGATGTCCATCTGTTCTTCGCGCCGGCCACTGCGCCGGCCGCGGTCGTCGATCCCGAGCCGCTCCCGGACCTCCCCGCCGACTTCTGGTCGAACTTCATCGCCGAGCCGCGGCTCCCGCCTTCCAGCGCCCCCTGGCAGCGCGCCGGTCTGAAGCAGACCATTCCCGCCGGCCGCCTGTCAGCCGCCAATCCGGCGGTGGTGCGCTTCGAATGGTCCCCACCGGCTAGCGTTTCCGGTGGAGTAGCCGCCTTGCTGGCTGTTTGTACCAGCGCCGACGATCCCCTGCCGCCCACCACGCTGGTAGCCATGCGAGCGCTGCTTCGCCAGGAGCGCCGCGCCGCGTTCCGCCTGGTGGAATGCGGACCGCTGGTGAACGATATCTTCATCCGCGATGACGTCGAGGATCGGGGCCGGGTCAGCGGCAGTTCGTTCGCTGGCCGAAGTCCCGACATTATCGTCGTGCAGACTCCCGAAAACGACACCACTTTTGTGTTCCGCGACCTGTTCGACACCCACCGCGCCGATCGCCTGCGCACCGGCATGGACCACATTGTTTATGTGCGCGTGCACAACCGCTCGGACACCGAGGTGGAGGCCAATGTCCAGGTATTTTGGGTAAAACCGAACGCCCCGACCGAGGCCGGCGACGCGAACGCGCCGGCTTTCGATGGGACAAAGTGGACCAGTATCAGTGCCGTGGGCAGCGTCCCTGTTACCGTGCCGGCGGGAGGCTGGGCCATCGCCCGCGTGGACTGGCCCAAGGCCACCGTCCCCTCGTCCAGTCCCGATCCGGCGGCGTTCAACATGATCGGCCTGGCGGCCATCGCTTCCGCCGCCGGAGATGCCGCGCCGCCGAATACGCGCGTCACCGATGCGGCCAGCTTCTGGCAGTATTTCGGATCCATGGCGGATTCGAGCAACGCCGCCTTCCGCGCCGTCGGCTTCGCCTTTACATTCGACTCCCCGGGGAGAGTGGAGGATTTCGGACCGCCTGGCTCACCGATTCGCGAGGCTTGGAGCGCGAAGATATCGGAGCAGTTCCGCGTTGAGATCGAAAATCTCGAGAACGGAATACCCGGCCGCCGGGCGCCGCTCGGCCCTGGAAACAGTCAACTCTACAACCCCATCACGACCCCCACCACAGCACCGTCGGCTACACTGGCGATCACCTGGGGTGGCTTCCCAATGAGACATTTTCGCCCCAATCGAGACCGCCGGGAAGCCGCGTGGATAGCCGCCGATGTTTTCACGCCGAGGGCCGAGCGCATTCAGGATGAGTACCTGGAGTGGTTCGTTTATAGGACCCCCGGTGGCCTGATCCGGCGTGTCGATTTTACCGCCGAAGCATATGACTACTGGGATTTCCTGGCCTTGCATGACGAGGATAAGTTGCTGGCTCTGTATAGGGAGTTCATTAGTTCGGCGGTCGTCATGGATGATCTCTTTGGTATCTCCGGCGGCGTCCGCGTGTACAACCGGCTCAATCGCTGGAACACCGCCGAAGGCGCTATGCACTTGACCAACGACTCAAACTCCCTCGGCGCTGAAATTAACCTCGTTGCCGGGGCTACTGTACTGTGGCAGAACAATGGCAAGCCGGTGACGGATCCACTCCAGCTCATTCGCTGCGGGCGGTTTGGCGCTGAAATCCGGTCAAGCGATCCACGAATAGGGTGGGACGTCAACAATCTGGCGCGCCAGGGCTTTGCCATCACGATACAGCCCCCGGTCGGTCTGCTGATTGATAGCCTTGACGATTCCGGATTTCTCAAGCCCGATGGAACTCCGGTAGGCAACTATTGGCGAATCCTGCGCGGCTTCGACGGAGGGATATTGAGAGCATCCTACGAGGTACCGGAGGCGGAGGGCTTCGTGGTCGGCGAGATCACAATCGGGGGCGAAACCATCAGATACGGCGGCCAGCTCGCCGAGCACGTCACGATGAAAGTTGTAGGCTTGGCGTGCCGGCCAGGGCACTTCTCCAATACCCCCCTGGATTGCAGCGAGACCGGTCCTGCCGGGTTCGGAATGGTCAGCCCGCCGGGAGAAGGGGACACGGCCATCGCGATGTCCCGGATACCGGAAGGGGGTCTCGCATGAGTGCCGTCGAAACCGAATTGCATGTCTCCGAAATTCAGGGCAATATCCTTGCCGGATTCAACAAGGATCATCAGTGGTTTCTCTTTCTGCGCATCCTGCCCGCGGCGGAGGACGTCACAAAAGCCCGGCAATGGCTGAAAACCACGCTCCTGCCGCTGTTGTCCAACACGCGGCAGGTGCTGGACTTCAACCGGGCGTTCCGCGTCGCGGTGGTCAGCGGCGCCACTAGGCCAAAAGCCAGGTGGGTGAACGTCGGGCTCTCAGCCGCGGCGCTTCGGAGGATCCGCACCCCGGCCGAAGTCGAAGAGTTCAGCGACGAAGCGTTCAAGTTCGGAATGGCCAAACGTTCCGAATTCCTTGGAGATCCCACCGATCGCGCTTCACCTGGAAACTGGCGTAACTGGCAATTTGGGGGGCCCACGGAGAAGGCCGTCGATATCGTGGTGATCGTTGCCAGTGACGACCCCGCGGAGGGTTTGACCGTAGTCAACGACCTTCTGGCGTCCTTGCCCGCCGGGGGGCTGGAACTGGTTTTCCGGCAGGACGGCCAGACGCTTCCGGGCGCGTTTGCGGGTCATGAACATTTTGGTTTTAAGGACGGCGTATCGCAGCCCGGCGTGCGCGGCTTGGCCTCATCCGCCGCGGGCGACTTCATCACGCCCCGGACCGTGAAGTCGCCAAGTTCCGGCCCGGATCCGCGCGCGTCGACCTTTGGAAAGCCGGGGCAAATTCTCATCTGGCCGGGAGAGTTCATTCTTGGCGAAAACAGACAGCCGCAGGATCCACTTACGGTGGCTAACGATTTCCAGGACCCCGCCACGAACTTTCCCTCCTGGGCGGCCGGCGGCTCGTTTCTGGTAATCCGGAGACTGCGGCAGAACTATGCCGGATTCTGGGGCTTCGTCACCCGCCAGGCTCATGAGCTGGGCATCGACCCCGTCAAATTCGCTTCCCAACTGGTAGGACGCTGGCCGAGCGGCGCCCCGATAATGCGCAGTCCGGCTGCCGAGCGCCAGGATCTTGGGGACGATGATCTGGCCAATAACCACTTTGCCTTTAACCGACCCACAGAACCGATACTGGTGGAAGCCGATCCGAGGCCCGGCGGCGACAATACCTACCCCCAGGCTCCGAGCGATTTTCTGGGCGAGGTGTGCCCGCGTTTTGCTCACATTCGCAAAGTCAATCCGCGCGATGGCGCAACGGACCTTGGCGTGGCGCAGGATACGCTCTCGCGTGCCATCCTGCGCCGCGGCATTCCTTACGGGCCGTCGGTGCTGGGCATCGCCTCCCCCACGCCGGAGCAATTGGCAGCCGATCGCGGTCTGATCTTTGCATGCTATCAGGCGTCCATCGTGAACCAGTTTGAAACCATCATCCGCCGCTGGGCGAACACGCCCAATCAGCCGACTCCGGGCGGACATGATCCGATCATCGGGCAGACGGAGTTACCGGACGGGAACCGCCGCCGCTTCATCGATCTGGCGAGTGGCCAGCGCTGCTTTCTGGCGGGGGAGTGGATCACTCCCACCGGGGGCGAGTACTTCTTTGCTCCCTCGCTCGAGGCCATTCGAGTGGATTTAGGGGAGTAGGAGCGCACCAGAGGGGATCGTTCGACGATCAAAGCACGGCGAGGAGAGGAGAAGACACGAAACGGAATTTTAAGCACGCTAAGGATTCGAGGAGAACTGGTGTCGCCCTGCATTGAATTCCTGGAATAGGGCACGTTGCTGCAGTGAAAGCCTGGAATCTAGCTGGGCGTTGTATTCATTTCCTGGGGTTGTAAGCTCAAACCTCGGAAATTTCTAAAGCCCCCTTGTTTCAATAAGTTAATCGAATCCGGCACAGGCTAGAATGGCTTCCAAGTCGATCGGGTGCTTGTTGTCGCGAAAGAGGTAATGGCCCAGGAAGTGAAT
>Ga0163151_10002194_pt1 | contig 30909 bp, 31 predicted proteins | sample OliLakLV19MP5IB2_FD_145596 | JGI IMG/M metagenome (GOLD analysis project Ga0163151, IMG submission 145596) | Freshwater microbial mat bacterial communities from Lake Vanda, McMurdo Dry Valleys, Antarctica - Oligotrophic Lake LV.19.MP5.IB-2 | ecosystem: Environmental > Aquatic > Freshwater >...
CAGTTGGTGTTGTTGTTTTACTTTATCTTGGTTCAAAAGATGTTCTCGGCGGTGTTCTCACCATTGGTGGGTTTGTCGCATTCCAACGTTACATCATAAAAATGGTTTGGCCAATGACGGCTGTAGGTTGGGGGTTTTCACTTATCTCACAAGCACGCGCTAGTCTTGAGCGCATCGATGAGTTTTTAAATACAGCACCTGATGTTCAACTACACGCGCATAAACTTAACAATTCAATGCCGACTGTTAAAATCGATCAAGTTGTTGAGCCTCAATTAAATGGTCTCATTGAAATTAAAAATTTAAATTTTAGTTACCCCTACTCAACTCGATTAGCACTTAAAGATATTTCTTTGAATATTTACCCAGGGGACACATTAGGAATTGTCGGCCCCGTGGGTTCTGGAAAAACAACAATAGCACAACTTCTATGCCATCTCTATGCCGTTGAGCGCGGAAAAATTTTTATTAACTCAATCGATATCAATGACATTTCACTTCAAACTTTGAGACGACATATTTCTCTGGTTCCACAAGACACATTTTTATTTAGCGCAAGTATCACAGAAAATATGTCATTTGGAATGGAAGCCACTGCATCGGTTGATCACCTCACACGTGTTGCTCAAATTGCAAAACTTGAAGATGAAATCGAAGCCCTTCCTCAGCGTTACGACACAATGCTTGGTGAAAGGGGTGTAAATTTATCGGGTGGGCAAAAACAACGCATGACCATTACCCGAGCACTTTTACGTAAAAGCCCGGTCATTATTTTTGATGATTCACTTTCTGCTGTTGACGCCGAAACTGAAACCCTGATTTTGCGTCGTCTTAAAGAAGAAACGCAAAAACACACAACAATTATTATTAGTCATCGCCTGAGCACACTCTCACTTTGTAATCGCATTATGGTTTTAAAAGATGGAGCCATTGAAGGTTTTGGCACACCAGAAGAACTGCGCACTACAAGTAGTACATATCGTGAACTCCTTCAACTTCAGGGGTACACATGAGCGAACAAAATAGCGGCATGCAAGAAGACGTACTTTCTGCACGTACACGCTACAAAGATTTAGTCGTACGTATTTGGCCTTACATTGCTGAGTATAAATGGCACCTTCTTTTTGTAACGGGCCTTGTGATTGTTCACACTATCGTTGGCCGTATATTACCAAATCTTGTTGGTTATGCCGTCGATAATGTAATCTTGCCCAAAAATTTAGAACTTCTCTGGAAAATTTGTGCCGTATATTTTTCTTTAGAAGTCTTAAGACTTTTGATGGTTATTGCAGAAACTTATTTCTTTCAAGTTTTAGGTCTTAAAGTCATATATGATCTGCGCTCAAACGTTTACTCACATATTCAAAAACTACCCATCAGATTTTTTGATCGTACCCCGGTGGGTAGACTTGTGACTCGCGTAACAAATGATTTTAGTTCACTTGCTGATCTTTTTACTGCGGGTCTAGTGAGCGTATTTACAGATTCAATCAGCCTTATAGCTATCGTTGGTGCCATGGCTTTTATCAGTGTGAAACTCACGTTGGTTGTTTTGGCAATTTCTCCTGTGATGCTTTGGGTTTCAATTTGGCTGAGTCAAAAAGCGCGAGACACTTTACGTCGCCTTAAAAAACGTCTAGCCATGATTAATTCTTTTGTCGCAGAAAATATTTCTGGAATGAAAGTCATTCAACTCTACGTTCAAGAAAATCGGCACATCGATAGATTTAAAAAACTCAATACCGATTATCGAGACGTGCAATTAGAAAACTTAAAGTATCTGGCATGGCTAAACCCCGTGCTTAGCGGGTTTAATGCTATAACTGTGACAGTTGCACTTTATTATGGCGGAATGCTCAATGATCAATCAGCAATTGCTGTTGGGTCTTTGATTGCATTTTTGATGCACGTACAAGATTTTTTATCACCGTTAAGAAATATTTTAGAAAAATACCAAACCTTTCAAGCAAGCCTTGCCAGTGCAGAAAGAATCTTTACTGTACTTGATGAAAAACAAGAACGCATTGATGGTAAACTCATGCCGGCAAAAGTCATGGGGCACATTGAATTTAAAAATGTTCACTTTGCCTACACAAGTGATGTGGGCAATGTTCTTGAGGAAATTAATTTTTCAATAAAGCCTGGGCAAAGCATTGCCATCGTAGGAGCAACTGGAAGTGGCAAAAGCACTATCGTGAGTTTACTACAAGGATTTTATGAACTCGACACTGATAGTGGCGGAAGTATTTTATTAGATGGTCAAGATGTGCGTACGGTGCATAAACATGAACTCAGACGCCGTATTGGTGTAGTTCAACAAGATTACTTAGTGTTTAAAGGAACCATCGCTTCAAATATTTCGTTGAATGATCCACTTATTTCACGGGAACGAGTCAGACAAGCTGCAATAAAAGCAAACTGCGAAGAGCTCATAAGTAAACACGCTCATGGGCTTGATGCAGAAATTCAAGAACGTGGTGCAAATCTATCAACAGGAGAAAAACAACTCCTCAGCTTTGCTCGCGTGTTAGCGTTTAATCCCGATGTCTTGATTTTAGATGAGGCCACAGCTCACATTGATTCACAAAGTGAAATGCTCATTCAACAAGCCACAAAAGAAGTTACCAAAGGGCGAACGAGCATTATAATTGCGCATAGGCTTTCAACTATTTTGGAATGCGATCGTATTTTAGTTCTTGATGGCGGAAAACTCGCCGAACAAGGAAGTCATGATGAGCTACTCGCGTCTGGTGGAATTTACAACAAGCTTTATAATTTGCAGCTGAGTAAACAAGTCGCTCATTGAATTTCAATTCATGCTTACTTCTTTTGGAAGATGAAAGAGCCTTCGAATTTCTGCTTTTTGTGCATCACTCAACGATTTAGTTGTATTCAGAAAGTTGACCACATATCCAATTTGACTTTCATCCTCAATTTGGCGGTATGTCGCAACGATACGTAGGATTTCCATATATTGTTCAATATTTGTAATGCCGAATCCGTCGATCAGGTAAGGCATCAAAGCTTGCATAGATTCATTACTAAATTGGTTTGATCTTAATACACTCTCGATCTTTGCTTTTCTTTGAGCAAACGGCAAGTCAGACAAACCATATACAAGTATGGCGCCACCACGCACATAGGGCTCATGACTCTGGTTGGACACGTATTGATCAGCTAAGCCGATCAGGTTTGAAAATAAATCCGGCTTTATCAGCCCGACTATTAAAGTACAAGGAGGCATTAAATGGCCTCCTGTTGGATTTTTTTGAAGTCTTTGAATCGCCATTTTTCTTTCTTGAATAGGTAGATTTGACTTTGCGTATGCGTTCATAAGACCACAAATTTCAGATGAACCTAAATCAGGATGTTTTTCTATTCGACTGTAGAAACTACGAGTGGTTTCTAAACTATAACCAGCCCTACTTACATATTGTGCAAATGCTGAAAGCGCCTGAACTTCATTTGGTGTCACAGCCAAAACACGCAAGAAAAGAGATTCAGGCATATAGTTAATTTTTCGAGCTAGGGGGGACCATGCTAAATTTCGAATATGATCTGGTAAAATTTTGATATCAGTTTCAGTGCGAGATGTTTGAGCCTGAGCAAGAATCGTATTCACAACTTTTTCGTAAAGATGAGGCATAGTCATAGCACACAAAACTAGAACCGTATTTCTTGTACCAACTCCATTGGGATCTGCCTGCAGAATCAGATCAAGATGTCTTGTGATAAAATCAAGAATATAGCGTCTATTTGGCGGAATTTCATTTCCTAAGTAAAATGACGATGTAACAGTAATAAAAAAAGCCGAAGTTAAGAAACTAATGTTTTGAGCAGTGACACCCTTTTGCTCATAATACAAGATTAAATTCTTAATTGTTGAATCGACCACTTCACAAAAACATCGTCAAATTAAATAATCTGTAAATTGCACTTAATTTTGATGCCAGGTTTTCCCATAATTTATTTTAATGACAAGTTTTCTCTGCAGGTTGTTTTTATTTTTCCTGCGGCACTCACCCCTCAACCAGCCGCCACAAAATATTCATCAAACAATCATTACGCACCACGAAACCACCCATGCCCCTAATCTTCGAAAGCTCATTACACACACATCCCAAACATTAATCATTTGCTTCAAAAACCAATCTAGCCATACAATTTTCACAACACACATCAGGCACAGTCGCACGGGGCGACTTACTATGTGATGCATTTATGGGGGATATAATGAAACACGGACTCGTTGCATTACTCACGATACTCACTGTTGCGATAACAGCTTTTAGTACAGCAAATAAAGAATATGAAGTATTCGTACAAAGTGGTGTCTTTGTTCAAGATCCAGATAAACAGTTTCTTGGTGAATTTAAAAATAGCAAAAGTTTAGTTATCGATCACGTCAGCTCTAAAGGCTATGAACTTTATGGCCCTACAGGTTTTGAAAAGATGCTCGATGCAAAAAAGATTTCATACAAGCGCTTAGAAATTCCCATGGACCCACTTGACCCGATGGCTGATTATCCGACTTATGCACAAATCACAAAGGGCTTACAAGATCTCCAAGCAAAATATCCGAGTATCATGACACTGACTTCATTGGGCAAAAGTCACAGAGGCCGCGATCTTTGGATGGTGAAAATTTCAGACAATGTTCAAAGTGATGAAATAGAACCAGAAGTAAAATTTGTTTCAAGCATGCATGGCGATGAAATCACGGGTCGAGAACTCATGATGAGACTCATTGATGATTTAGGAAAAGGCTACGGAGTAAATCAAGAAATCACAACCCTCATCAATAATACTGAGGTTTATATCATGCCCAGCATGAACCCCGATGGTTCTGAAGCGCGCACTCGTTACAACGGACGAGGTCTTGATTTAAATAGAAACTTTCCTGACTTCTCAGTACTCAGCAATACCAACATCGCTGAAGGCCGCGAACCCGAAACACAAGCCATGATGAAATTTGAAGTAGCTCATCACTTTTCGATGTCTGCAAACTTTCACACTGGCGCCGAAGTGGTGAACTATGTTTGGGATACCGCACATGTTCGTCACCCACAAGATAGTCTTGCCCGCAAAATCAGCCTCGACTACGCAAGCCGCGTTCCCTACATGGCAAATTCTACTGAATTTCAAAATGGAATCACCAATGGTTATGATTGGTATGAAGTTAATGGCGGGATGCAAGATTACACCACCTATTGGTACAACGATCTTCACTTCACGGTAGAACTCTCTGGCGAGAAATGGCCACAATACTCAACCATTGATGGTTATTACCGCGATAACAAAGTCGCACTCTTAGCCTTCTTACAAACAGTTCATCAAGGCGCGGGTTTTAAGATTAACGAAGCTAATCAGGTTGGACTCGTTGAGGTTATCCATTTAAAAGCACAGCCTATTTCATTAGGAAAATTTCCTTTTTGGAATTCAGAATTTTTCAAAGTTCTTGAACCTGGAAAATATCGCTTTGTAGTAAAAGCTGTATCAGGTCGAAGTGCGGAATTTGAAACTACTGTCGGGCTTTTACAAGCTATTCCCAACAACGGGAATTACATGAACATCAGCCTTGGGAACATAGTTCCTTAATCATTGGTAAAGCATTCTTCATTCCGGCGGCCTCAAGTTCAAATCTATTTTTAAGAACTTGAGCCGTCGCTAATTCAAAATCAATTGAATAAACAGAGTCCCACCCCAAAGTCCACCATCGTGATTTTTTTGGTAAATCTTTAATGGCAATCCAATAAGCTTTAGGTACTTCCATATAACTTGAATGAACTTTCACAATAAATTTTCCTAAATTACCGCGGGCTTGTTTTCCTTTACTCTGTAAAACTTCGACATTAATATCGTCTAAATTGGCTTTGAATTGTTGCACATATTTCTTATGTGAATCGGCTGAGTGTCTGACCCAGAAAAATGCACCGCAAAAATTAACCGTGATCAAAACACCAGAAAGTGCAATGGCCATGGAATTTGAAAATCGCTGAGTAAAGATATACTTCCAAAAAATAAGGGTGCATAAAAGTGCCAAGCTAAAAGCAAAAAGGATTGTCGAAAAACTTGCGATCTTCCAAGCATGACTGCGCATTTTTGTAAGTTCATCAAGTTGAAGTTGCCGTGCATAAACCATAGTACCTGCATGCTTAGAGTGATCGTTAAGTACACTTTGTACGTGATTAACACATTTTGATGAATCAGTTTGTGGTGCGCTTTTGATGAAACGAGAGGTCGCAAACTGAGGCGTTACAGACAAACCAAATGAGGATTTTGAAATAACAAGTACAGTTAAAACCGTAAAGGCTATGGAAGTCAGAGTAAAAATTCGGTACTTCATCATACTAACCCTCTTATAATCAGGTAATTCACAAAATTAAAATGCAAAGCCTGAGCCTATAGATTCAATCGTCAGCTACCCCTTGATTACATTAGAGCGCAGCTATACTGTTAAGCTCCTTGCCAAAAGACGAAATTGGGCCAAGATTTCACATTAAATTGCGGATTAAGAAGCTGCCTGCTGACGAGCCCGCCAAAGATCAAACTCTGCTTGCATGCGAACCCACATCTCTGCCGTGATACCAAGAACTTTTTCTAGCTCAATGGCAAACTCAGGGGAAATCGCGCGCTTGCCGTTGACGATCTCATTGATCTTTCTTGGTGAGCAACCACACTTGTTAGCTAACTGAGTTTGGTTAAGACCCATTTCAGTCATATAAATTTCACTCAAGATTTGTCCTGGATGCATCGGTTTTGGATTTTTAATCATATTCTATCCTTTGTGATAATTTTCAATTCTAACATTCGAAAACTCTCCACTTTTAAACTCGAAGGTGATGCACCAAGGGAGTTTAATTGTAACACTCCACTGATGTTTTCGATCCCCTTTGAGTTTATGCAAACGTACATTTGACGGCTGTCCTCGAATCTTCAAATCATCTAATGTTGAAGTGCTATGCATGATGGTTAAAAGGGCTTTAGCTCGAAGCCAAAATTCATTCGGCAAAGTCTTGGAAGAATCTGTCTCCCATATTTCTTGAGCTGCCTTATTACCAAAGTCTTTGATCATGCTGCTATCCTCAATTATTACATTATACGGTATAACGGTATTTTTAGCCAGTTTTTTAAATTGATGCAACAACAGTGTTTCTTCATTGGCATGTGAACAACAGCAGTTTACATCCAGAACTATTGCAACAGTTAGCGCATCAGATTCATTTACCCCAACCCCACAACTTTGGCCTGATGAGAAACCGTATCCTGCCCATCTTGGATCTTATGACTATGGCCCCACAATTCTTTTTGATACTAGCGACTCAAAATGGAAATCTTGGTGGTGCGGTACCGATAATGCTACTGGAAATCGTGATAGTATTTGGCACTCATGGACATATGACAGAATAAATTGGTCAGCCCCACAAGAGGTTTTTAAAAGCAGTGGGGGTGCAAGCTTTGATGGCTATCATGTCTGTGATCCCTCCGTTTTAAAAAACGTCGCTATTGGGGGAACAACATACAATTATGTAATGTATTACACTGGTGGGCCTTACTCTGCAAATACTGATAATGATGGTAAGATTGGAATTGCTGTATCGTCAAATGGCACATCTTGGACCAGGCTTTCTGGTCCTCTAAATTTGAATTGTACCTCTTCAAGCAGTCTGGGCTGTCAGCATTTTAGAATCATAAAGATTCCAAATGATAGATTTGTCGCTGTGTATACCCAAGTCAAAAACAACTCGACTGATGCCGTATATAATGTCGAATCTTGGGATGGTGTAAATTGGACGGGTCCCAACAACGAAATTACTCCAAAGCGATTATGTTTTGAAAATTATCAGGGCGGATGCCATGCCACGCCCGGGGTTGACATCATGTATGATCCTTCAGGATACCAAGGATATTTATTTACTTTTACTGCTTTTGGACATGAAAAATTATATAAAGCTGATGCCACATGGTTTGGAACACTGGGTGGAAATCCAACAACACTCATAGCAGATTTTTGGTATCCGGGGCCTTCAGGTAATGGAACATTTGGGCCGGGTTTTCATAGAACAGAAAATGGATTCAGACCTGAAAATCAGGATATATTTAGTACAACAGGCAACAGAAATCCCCATGATTTTCCACAGCATGAGGTGGAGTTGATTCAGATCCGCTGGACCCATTTGCACATTAATAACTAGTTTTAATACCGCCTTGCTCACATCTGAGCTTATAGTGGGTTTAAGCTGGATTTTAAAAAGACCGAATTTACTTTAAATATTTCAGATTCCTGCATATTTTAGCTCTTATGGATCTCACAAAACAGGGCACATCAAGCTCACTCTTTCAAAAAAAACCTGAGTACTTCGAAAGTCGGCGCGATGATCTTATTGCCATGATACCACCAGGCTGTAAAAAAATATTAGACGTTGGTTGCGGAGCTGCTGAAGGCTGGAAAAACTTTAAGGGTGAAGTCTCAGGAATCGAATTAAATTCTGAAGCCGCAGAAAAAGCGCGTAAGAATATTAAAGAAGTCGTTGTCGGTGATATTGAAAATACTAAGCTTCCTTTCAGCGAAGCAAGCTTTGACTGTATTGTCTTTGCTGATGTGCTTGAGCATCTCTATGATCCGTGGGGAATTTTACTTAAGTTTCGCCCCTATCTAAAAGCAGGTGGCCATATTTTAATTTCTATTCCAAATATTCGCCATTATCGTATTTTGCGATCTTTGATTTTCAAAGGTGAATTCACCTACCAAGATTCTGGAATTTTAGACATTGATCATATTCGATTTTTCACGCGCAAAGAAGTTTCTCAAATGGTTAATCGCACAGGGTTTGAAATCGAATCACTCCAACGAAAAATCATGGCTTCTTCAAAATATAGCGTTTTGAATTCCCTGCTTTTTGGGGCCTTCACTGATTTTCTCACGGGACAATTTTACGTTTTAGCTAAAAAGAAATAACTCCAAACGCATCAATAATTCGTTGCCCAATCAATGGGCTTTTCTCCCCATTTTACCAAACAAGAATTGATTTTAGAAAAATGCTTATTGCCTAAAAACCCGCGGTGAGCTGACAGTGGTGAAGGATGAGGAGATTTTAAAATCACATGTTTTTTATTCGTAATCAGCTCTGCTTTTTTCTGAGCGGGGCTTCCCCACAGAACAAAAATCAAAGGTTTCTCGCTGTGGTTTAGAGTTTGAATCACCCGATCAGTGAATCGCTCCCAGCCTTTGCCATGATGAGAACCGGCTTTGGCATTTTCGACAGTTAAAACTGTATTTAAAAGTAAAACACCTTGATCGGCCCAATAGGTAAGCTCGCCATTTGTAGGGCGCGAAATTTTCACATCTGTTTCGATTTCTTTAAATATATTTTGCAAAGATGGCGGAGGCTTCACTCCTTTACGCACTGAAAAGCAAAGCCCGTGAGCTTGACCTGGGCCGTGATAAGGGTCTTGCCCTAGAATCACGACTTTTACTTTGCTATAAGGAGTATGTTTAAAAGCATTAAAAATCTCTGAAGGCTTTGGATAAATAATTTTCTTTTTGGACAATTGCTCTTTAAGAAATGCCCTAAGCTCTACCATGTAAGGCATCGCAAACTCATATTTAAGCAGTGCTTTCCACTCAGGTTCAATTTTAATGCGATCAACTTGAGCCACTCATTACCTCTTCTTAAGAGATAGATAGACTCAAAGTTACACCCATGTCGAATAGTTATTTATTAAGTTTCTCGTATTTCTTATGAAGCGCTTTATTCTCATTGGCCTCATTTTTCCATTTAGCAACTTCGGCTGAATAGGCTTGAGCTTTTTTCTTCCACTCACCTCTATCAGTCTGAGCTAATTTTTCTTTTTCATCGATTGATTTTTCAAGACTTTGAGCAGCCTTTTTTTGATTAAGCCATTCTTCTTTTTCTTTTGAAATGGTCTCAAGCTTGGTTTTATATGCCAGAAGATTCTCATCACGTTTTTTGATGTTTTTATTTACCTGATCCATCTTAACTTGAAGTTGCTCAATTTGTTTTTTCTCTGTGTCAATTGTCACTTTCTCTTTTTTAACTAACTCTTGAATTTGCAATTCTTGTTTGCCCATTGTTAATACATTTTGATCTGCTTTTTTACTATTTTTACGAATTTGATTACGTTGCTCTGAAAGTGTTTTTAAATTATCGTCGATAGTTTTTAAATTTTGCTCTGCAGTCTTTTGATTCTTTTCATAGTTTTCTTTATTTTTCTCACTATTCACAGCATTGGTATTCATTTGCTCAAGTTGACTTTTAACCTCTTGGCTCCAAGCAGCGCGTGTAAAAAACAATATAATACTTAATGAGACAAAAAATTTCACCATAACCATAAACTACTCCTTTTTAGCCTGCACAGCACTATTGGCTTGGCAGTTATTCTTTAATGACGATCTGTAATTTCCAATTTCATCTTCCCAAAATTCACCGTCGAAATCCCAATTCATACCTGTGGGTTTTCGACTTTCACTCAATTTGCTTGGCCCCCCGACTTTTCCACCAGCAACTTGATACCTAATATTTTCGCCACTATCTGCATAGATTTCATACTTAATAAGTTCATTATTATCTAAGTTCTTTTTTAAATCGCGAATGAGTTGTGTAAAATTTTGTTTTAAAATTTTACCAGCTTGCACTCGAATTTCATTTTTTGATTTTGCAATACGCTCTTGAGCAACTGGCGCTAGGCGTTCAATCCCCGTCAAACTTTCTTTAAGAGTTAACACTTTAAATTCATAAATAGATAGAAAGTCTTCAAGATTAGTGAGTTCAAAGCGCCAAGCTTCTGATTGACGAGGGGCACTTGGAGTATTCTTAATCTTTTTAATTTTTTGTTGTATTTGAGCAATCTTAGTAATGGTAGCATTGCGTCTAGCCAAAAGATTTATTTTATCTTTTTCAATTAGCCTTTTAACGAACGCATAACCACCATGCTCATCAATAAGTTGATTTATACTATCTTGTGCGTTTAAAAAATCTCTTTGACGAGCTACCTCGCGAAGTGCCTGATAGGGTACATTATCAACATTCATACTAGATTTGCCCTGAAGATATGTAGCAACAGTTTGATATACCTTCTTTAAATCACTTTTCTTATTGTACTCTTCCATCTTAGCCAGCCAAGGAAGATACTTGTGCTCAAGATAAGCAAGTGACTTATATGCATCTGCATATTGGCAAATATTTAAATAGCCAATAGAACGCACGACATAACTTTCATGCTTAAACACCGATTCAAAATAAGGTGAATGTATGGAATGCATATTGCCAATGGCACCAGCTGCATCTTTATACTGAAGTTGCGCCCAAGCCTGCTCAGTAAGTGCTTGCATCCATACAGGATGGTCTTTCGGAACTTTTCTAAATGCCTCTAATGAATCTTTGTACTTTCCTTTTTGAAATGCAACGCGACCAGTATTTACCTGAATAAGAGCTAGAATATCTTTATTTGTATTCTTACGAATAAGTTCAGCGGCAATTTCATTCTGACGTTTTAATGAAGCATCTAATTTACCAACAACGTATTCAGCTACTGATGCGATATATTGAGCTTTATAATAATGAACATTCTTTGGCTGAACTTTCTGAGCATGATCAAGCGCTTTTTCTGGCTGATCTTTTTTGATAAAATATTTCGCTAACAAATAGTGCACGTCAGATATTTTATCTGCTGGGTATAACTTCACATCTTTTACAGATAAAATCGCCTCAGCCACATCATTCTCATGTTGAAGTTGAATCTCTTCAACACTCGCTGCGATGGCTGCCGCTGTGTAACGAACATCATTTGCTCTAATAATTTTTAAAAGATAATGCAAAGCTTCCGAAGGCAAGCGCATTTCATGAAGACAAAGCCCCAGGTAAAACCTACTACTTTCTTTTACTTGATAATTTTCAGAATTAGTCAGGTCTGAAAATATTCCTGAAGCAATATGACACTGATCTTTTTTTTCAAAAAGTATCATGGCACGAAGCATTTTTAACTCTTCTTCATTGAGCTTATTAACTGGCATTTCTACGACTTGAAATTCAGAATCAAGTTTATATACTAGCTTATCGATTTTTTCAGAAGTTACTTTCTCTTTTTCAGTAAGAATGGGGATGTCAATTACTACTTGATCTTTTGCCAAAATAACTGACTCGCCAAGTTCTTGTTTAAATTTTAGATCTGACAAAAGTTCGGGCGAATCAAGTGCTTTGATATCGGTAAATTTGACTAATGGTAAGGGCTCAACGACAAATTCTTTAAGTGTATCTGAATCTAAAACAGCTTCACTTCCGATATTTAGCTCTGGTATCTTTTTGATTTTCAAAGCCAATACACGGGCTTTAAACTTTTTAAATTCAAATACGGGCACATTATTACGCCCTAAAATTAGATTTTCATCTTTAAATGGAACTCCTTTGGTAGCAACCTTCACTACCTGCAAGACTTTCACTTGTTCAACAGCCTTTTTCATACTGACTTTTGCCGCTTCAAAACTAGCAATGGAGCGTGCTGATGAATCAATTTCTGTATCAGCAGATTTCACAATTGAATTCACAATAGGAGATTTATTAAACCAACTGTTCATTTTATTAGTCACTTTAGCCTTTAAAGTATTCCATGACCATACTGACTTTATTTGAGGCGATTCAATTTTTACTGTTTGGGCGTGATCTGACAAATTGCCTTCATGATCCATCATGCGGGCTTGAACCACAGATGAAGCCATTATACTCACAATAATGAAACCAATTAAATTACCCATGCACTTCCCCGTACCCTTCTACATTTATTGAAAGATCGTCACACCCAACATAATTGAACCGTAGTACGTCGATTTACTTTGCACTTCTGTTTGAAGATCTGCTTTATAAATCTTCTCTTGGTAAAAATGATTACGAAGATCTAAGCGAAGTGCAAAGTGTTCAGAGATGAATACTTGCTGTGCAAAATCCAGTGACAATGTTATTGGCGTTTGTGCTCTTGCAGCTGAATTAGAAACAGTAGTCGCAAATGTATTTGAATTCATAAAACTAACACCCAAACCTGGAGAAAGAGACATATCAAAATAAAATATCTTTTTTTCAAGTAAGCTTAGTTTTGCATAAACTGGAATCCAATTATAAGAAACCCCGATAAAACCTGAGTGAATATTATAATCAGGTTGCACAGCAAATCGATTGGTAAAATAACTCGTTGTACTCGAAGGAGTCGAAGCAGTTTTCCACCCTGTCACCTCAACACCCTCTCGTTCGGTAAAATAATAGTTCAACGCCACACCGTAGTTCCAGGACGTGTTAAATGAATCAGTTAATAAGGGCCCAGTTGTAGGTGTAACAGAAAACTTTTTTGCTTTAGTATACAGACGGTTTTGAACAACATTGAATTCAGTATCTTTTGCTGTCCAATACTTATTTTCAAGATCACTGATATCGATCTTTTTCTCAGCATTACCCGGAGAAGACGTCGCCGAAGTGGCCTTATCAGTTTCAGCGGGTGCTGAATCTTTTAGAGCACTATCACTTTTCTTAGAACTTCCACGATCATACTTATTAGTTCGAGCCTCTGTGGACTCACATACAAGTACGAGTAAAAGACACACAAGTGTGCCTAATATATTGAGAGTACGCATATATCCTCCAATGCTCTATGACTCTTACTGAACGCTCTTAAATAAGAACGGGTAAGAGACAAGAACTTTTGTCCCGCCTTTTGGCTTAGGGAACTTCCATGTGGCGATGCGCCTCAAAATACATTCCTCTACCATCGCGTTTTTTAAAGTTGTTTGACCAATGGATTGCGTGTCAACAAGTCCACCAGCATCAATACTAAATTTAATTTTTACTTTTCCATAAAGATCAGGGCTTGCAGAGAGTTGTCGCTCATAACAGTAGCGAATCTGCCCTAAATGTTCTCGTATTACTGCAGCAATGACTTCACGATCAAGTCCACCTTCTACTATTGATTCTTCATCGTCGATTCCAACCTCACCATTACCGACACTACCGGTACCTAACCCTGTGCCAGCTTTGTATCCACCTGTGCCGCCACCCTTGCCTCCGGTGCCAATGGCGCCCATTTTAAAACCTTTATTATTTCCTGTGATGCCTTGCTTGTTATCGATAACACTGGAGGGTGCGATTCCACCCATTTGCGACGGTATACTCGCATCTGCTTGTGGAGTTCCCGCAAGAACAGCAATGAGTTTTGCATTGGCTGCTGCACGAGAAGCAATTTTACTAATCACTGATTGCAAACCTGCTTTACGTAATGAGCTCACAGCTTTATTAACCTGAGCCTTTGCACCTTTTTGGCCTTCAGACAAACTGCCGTTGCCAGCACCAGTACCTGTTTGAGTTTTCACACCATGACTGACAAGTTGTTTACGTTTTTGATTAAGCACTTTGCTGTCAAAAATCATGCGTGTATAAACATTATCTTTTGGTTTTTCGAGTTCTTTTTTAGGCATCGGTATGCCAATCAGAAAAACAAAAAACAACAGTATAGCCAAAAAGGTTCCCTGCATCGGGCGTTTAAGATGCGGATCAATCGTAAAATTTTCTTTTTCAATGACCTTAGGTATTGGCAAATTAAACTGTGAGATTTCAACATTATCTAATGACTTATAAGGAATCAGCTCCGAAGCATTTTGGGTTGTAGTTAATATACGACCGCGCCACTTCATAACTGATAACTTGTGATTACCTTGAAGATCTTGTTGATCAGTGAAGATTTCACGGCGTTTCTTTTGAAGATTAAACTCCAAATTATTTTCACCGATTTGTAGAACGCATTTCTCAGTAATCATATGTTCGACAAAGGGCTTTCCATCGATTTTTACGTCTGGCTGACTCCCAAGATCTACGATAAACCATCCTTGAGGACGTCTTTCAATCATGCACACAACACCTGAGATACCCTTTGTAAGCAATCGAATGTCAGAACCCCGCGCAGTACCAATCATACGCTCAGGGCCACGAAATTGATGAACGCGCACCTGACGGCCTTTTACCGTATGTCGCACCATCAAGGGCATTCTAATTTTCAATGCATGCATGACTTCATCCTCATTTTAGGTAGTCAATACTAGCTTTAATATTCTTATCAAAATGCTCACGTATTTTGTAGAGTGGTATAAAATCAACTGAGCGTTTTTGTACTAAATAGGCGCCATCAGGATTTCGACCTTTACCATCAACGGTGTCGCCATCAAAATCAACTGATTGGGTTTTTCTCATAATGACAGTTTTTTTATTCTCAGCAATTGCTGAGGAATTAAAAACTTGAACTATGAAAATAATCATTACTAAGTACTTCATTTAATCTGACTTCCTTTCTCGTCGGAGGCTGCCAGAGTTCTCTTTTCTTGAGTGCTGAGTTCTAATTCTTTGATCTTTGCATCAAGTGAAATTTCACTATTTTTAGTAATGCGACCACTTTGAATGAGGCCGTGTAATTTTCTGTAAGCACTTAATGCTTTGGGAATATCGTGCAAGACAGTTTCATAGATTTCACCAATGCGAGCTAAATACAAGCCGTCGTTTGAATAAGAATCAGCAAGTCTTGAGTAGGCATCTAGGGCCCCTTGAACATTATTTTCTCTCAACTGACTTTCAGCCAGACCAGAAAGCGCTATTGGATGTCTCGGAATTATTTTTAATACCGCATAAAAATGTTTTGAAGCAGCGGTATAATCTTGATCACGATAATAAATTTGCCCTAAGAAAAGATGCGCTGGAACAATGGAAGAATCAAGCTCAGTACTTTTCTCAAAACTGGCAACTGCTGCACCGTATTCTTTTTTATCCCATAAAACTTGCGCTCTTAGATAATGTAAAATCCCAACTTCATGAGCACGCTTCATTGCAAGTTCGCTCATCCATAGAGCTCGCTCAAGCTCACCGCGTTCACGAGCAACACTCGCTAAGAAATACGGCCCCCATGGCCCTGCTGGTTCTCGAGTAGAGAGTTCATTTCCAATTTCTTCAGCCATTGCAAATTGACGTGTCTTCATACAGCTATCAGCTACTTCGATAGCTTGTTTCCAATTCCATTGAGCCTTAATTTTACCAGCATTTTTAGTGCAAAGATCTGATTTTACCTCAGCCATGGTAATGGATTGAATTGATTTTTTGTAAACATATGCCGCTTCAGATACCCTTGCATCGTATTGTGGCTGCGTCTGAGTTGATGAACAACCCGTCATTAAAATCTGTACAGCCAATAATGCAAAAACCAAAACTAAGTACTTCATTTAGTTCACCATCGGTAAAACGTTTTCAGGCGTTGTTAAATCTATAGCTATGCGGCTGGAGACTGCTCGGCGCGACAAACGATTGAGTTCCATTTGAATATTTCCAATACTTCCATCTCGAAGTTTAATATCTTTGGCTTGTTTAAGTGCTATCTGTAAAGTTTCAGCATTTTTCTCTTCAATAGGCATGGCCATATTGTCGAGCTCTTGATAAAATTTCTTTTTATCAGCATCTGGTGCATCAACTGGGGCTTCAATTGAATGAATGGCAATGGAGAATTTTTCATAACATTTTGCTAATCGAATAAGTGCTTCAACAGCTGTGGGTCTATCGCCAAAACTAATAACTTCTTGATAGGCCTTTTGCGCGTTATCTAATTTTTCTGTTTTAATTTGAAGAACATAACTGAGTCGCTCAGGTCTAGCCTTTACACCAACCATATCAAATTCTGCTTCTAATATTTTGCCTTGAATCAAACGGGCCTGAGCCAAAGCGTATGTTGAAACTTTGCCATCATTCTTCATGCTTACAACTTGTTTTGCTAACTTAAATGCTTTCTCACTATTTTTCTCAACATTGTATGCATGCAAAACTAACTTTAACAGAGCAAGACTTGCCTGTGGCTGAACTCTAAGTTCGATAAGTTGCTCAAATATTTTGCGCGATTTATCCCATTTATTAAAACGCTCGTTGTAACCAGCGAGCCGTTCTAATGCGATTTTACCTTCTATTTTATTACCAGCCTTCAAAGAAAGTTGATGATAAATCTGAACAGCTTTATCCCACTCATTATTAAGCGCTTTATAATCTGCACCTGTGAGAAGATAAGCTAATCTTTTTTCTGTATCCCAATCAGCAAGGCGAATAAGCATTTGCCCAGCGGGCCCAAGCTGAGCTTGCGCTTCATAAAGAGTTACCAGTGCTCGAGCAAGTTCAAGTTTGTAAGTGGATTGTGGATAATCTTTAATTACTCGCTCTCCAAGTTTTGAAGCCTGAAGTAAATCGCCAGCCAAATTAGCAGAACGCACAGCATTGTATAGCGCTCTATCAGCTAGGACTGATTTTGGATCTCCATTTACAAAATTAATATAACCTTTTACCGCTTCTTGATACTTACCCTTAGATTCAAGATCTTGAATTACAATAAATGATGCCTGCTGGTATATCTTCATAAACTCAGCCTTCATCGGCGCATCGAGTGTAAGTTTTTGTACAAACAAAAAACTCTCATCGCGCAATTGACTGTATTTTTTCTGGATATTAAGAATATCTAAATATAAATGCGCAGCTTTTCTACCGCGCTCTGAATTGTTGTAACCCAGTGCAAGATCTTTGAGCTGAGGCGCAGCTTCTTCGTAACGACCTTTATCATAAGCAATAAACGCCTTTTTGAATTTTACATCGGTGAGAAACTGGCCTTTAGGATTAAGCGATATATAATCATGTGCTAAGATTGCAAATAAACGCTCATCAGAATCAGACCATTTATCGCCCACTGCTTTTTCAACACTCACTAGTGCTGCGTATGAAGAGTCGTGACGAAGTTTGAGATCTTTGGTGATATATGCAACTTTTGAATACTGAGAACTTGCACGACGGTAATCATTTTGTTGAAATAAGAGCTCAGCGTAACTGAAACGAGTTTTGTCTTCATCACTAATTTTTTGTTCATTCTTTAACAATGATTCATAGGAACGTGCTGTAAGATGCGCTAGTTCAGCGTTTGGTGATTTCTTATAATCCTTATGCCATTTGCTTGCGTATTTTTTGCCTGTTTGCTCAAGATGTTCCCAGCATGATTTTTGAATTTCAATTTTTTGAAGTTTTGACCATTTGCTTTTTTCTTGGCAAATATCTGATAGCGTTTCTAAATGGACCACTGCTTTTGTTCGTTGTTTTGTAATTTCAAAACTTTCAATAAGATCTCGATGTATCTCAGGTCGCTCGGGTGTACCCGGCACAGTATCAAGAAGATCTATAAATACAATTTCAAGATGCCCATGACGTGAATGACGTTGATATATTTTACCAAGCTTTAATAACAGATTACCGGCTTTATCATCTCCACCTTGTTTTCGAAAGTAACTCACAGCCTCAGTAGGTTTTTTTACGTCTTCAAAAAATACGACCATATCATCAAGCGCTTCTCGCGTGAGATCAAGACGACTCCTCGTCTCTTCTGAAGGTAAAAGCTTTGAATAAGAAACAACTTCTTCTAATACACTTAGGCCCTCTGCTGTACGACGCAGGCTGTACAGTGCCCATGCCGCTTTATAAAGGCCGTATGGATAAACTCGTGAATCGTTAAACTGTCTAATTTTTTGAAATTCATCAAATGCCGCTTGAAATGACTTTGAATTAAAAAGTGATTCACCAATTGCTAGATGACAATCTGGAACTAACGCTGACTCAGCAAAGTCTGTAATCACTTTACGATAACGAATCAATGCTTGCTTTTCTTCACCAATCATTTGGCGCGCAAATGCATTGTTAAATAAAACAAGATCCATATCGCGATAATGGGTAAAACGTTTTTCAATTAAGTCATATACACCTACTGCTTTGGTGATCCAACCACGACTTGATGCCGATTTAGTTTCTTTTGGCGTGAAGTGTACGATTTGTGAATTATCTCTATGGATTTCAAAAAACCGGGCTGTTTTAGCGCGTCTCATATAAAGCTCTGCTAATCGAAAATTAAGAGAGGCTTCGAGGGCGGTGCCTTTATATTTTTGTAAAAGCTTTGTGAGTTGCCGTAATGCTTTTTCATCATTGCTATTAATAAGCAGCTCAGTTTTTAGCGATTTAATCTCATTACCTACTTCATCGCCGATATTTAATTTTAGTTCTTCATTTAGGTTAGTAGATTTATTTTGCGCGTAAGCAAAGTCGTAGCCACTGACAAGACTTAGAGCCAGGAGAGTAATTAGAATTGTAGGCAAGCGAAACAAAAGTCTCATCGCCGTCCCTTACTGCTGCGCTACTACAGCGAATTTAAAATCGCTATAACCGGCTATAGTAGCTGTGTACATTACCTTTTTGATCAGCTGATAATTCAAAGATTGATCAGCCTGAAATACTATTTTTCCATCAAACGTTACATTCTCATTTTGCTTAGCAATATTTTTTGATTTTTGCGCCAGTGTATTAAGCGCTTCAAACAACGGCTTAATAAAACGAGTATCAGAAGCGTCAGTTGCACTCTTAGGTAGTTGTCCGTTTTCAAAAACTACAATTGATTTATCATCAACATAAATTCCGTCTTTAGACACAGCCAATTTAAGCGCTTCTACAGGTGATACGGTTGCGGTTGATGAAGGAAGTCGAAGATCTTTCATAGGAGCCATATCAACGACGCTTGATGAATAGCTCTTTAATAAGAAAACAAGAATAATAGTGAACATATCGATCATACTTGTGATCTGAAGCGCAAATGTTCCACTTTGATTTTGCCTTAATGCTCTTACTGCAGCATTCATACTCTTACCCCATCACATTGGACAAAATTACGTCCGGAAACAAAAGTGGTGACTCAGTTTTATCAATCATGATCTTTGGATCATTTTTTTCAATACTTCGAGATGCATCCATGGCTTGAACGATTGATTTATAATCAACGCTGTCATCTGGATTAAGCTCAACTCTGAAAACTTTTGGAAATCTCTGCTTAACTTCAACTAGTTTTTTATGTAACCCAACATAGTCAAAATCAGATCCAATTTTACCTACTGATAATCGCGTGTTACGACCCCGCTCATCTTTTACATCAATGGCAAAACCAAGTTTGTTTTCCATTTTAATGCTGATTGCAACTTCTCGCTTTGTTTGTGCACGATCATCCGCAAGTGCTTGCGACACTGGAACTGGCAATGGAACATCGATGAGCATAATCTGCATAAAAGAAACTGAAAGCATCATGAAAGGAATAATTGAAACAAACATATCCATCATCGGAGCCAAATTTAGCTCAAATGTCGCATGTGCTGCATTGTCTCTAAAACGTGATATGCGCATATCTACTCCTTAAGCCGATTTACGTTTAGCTGAGCTATTGCCTACTTTAGATACAGGAGGAATTGTTTCTCCTGGTGCAAAGGCTGCGTTTTCGTCATAAGCGTGGTAATTTCTAGACATCAAAAGATCAACTACCTTGGCACTCACACCAATAATATCTTCTAACATCTTGTTTTGGCGCGCTTGCAAAAAGCTGTAAATAATCATCACAGGAATGGCAACGAGTAGACCAAGAGCTGTGGTATTCATAGAAATTGAAATACCTTGCGCAAGTAATGTTTGCTTTTGTACCGGGTCAGCAAAACTTACAGCTTGGAATGATTGAATCAAACCGTGAATTGTACCCAAGAGACCAATGAGTGTCGCAACGTTGGCCACCATAACCAGATAACCCATACGTTGAGTGATCAAAGGTACAATTTCCATTGTAGAAATATCTTGAGCGTTTTTAATGCTCTCATCATCACGGTCTGAGCGTTCAAGAATCTGCTTAACTACTTTTGGGAGCAGAGCTTGGCCTTGTGCTGAACAAAATGCAATCGCCTCTTCAATGCGATCGCCAACAATCATGGCTTTAATTTGCGCCAAGAAAGCGTCTGTTTTTAAGCCGTATCTAAAGTAAAGAGCTTGGACTCTTTCATAGATAATTGCACCAGAGAAACCAGCTAACAACAACATGCTGTATACTGCTACTCCACCGTCAATAATAAATTTTCCAAACTCGCTAAACATAACTTCTCCCTTAGCCTGGCCTATGCTCTAGCCTTTTTTGGTTTATATGAAATTTGAACTTTTGCATTAGCTGGAGGTATAGAACTCCCGTGAAATGTTATCGTGTATCCACGTGAATCGTAGGTCCAACCATTGCTAGGATCATTTGCAATTAATTTTCCATTTATAAAAATACGAATTGTCTCTACATCTGCATCAGATGCTAGATGGTATTGTGTGAGTACTTCAGTGATGCGCGCTTTGATATTTGCACTTGCTTGGATGAGATCAGGTGAGCATATCGATTCAATAATTCCATTACTCGCATCAGATAAACCTACGTAACGATAACCTGGTGATGCAAATTGATTAAGTGAAGTGCACTGCTGACTTAATTCTTTTACAACAATACTACTTGCAAGCCAGCCACGTGACCCACCAATAAATAAAGGTTTTTTCTGATCAAGAAGCTCAATATAGTACTGTGTGTTGTTAGCACTTGCATCTTCTTCGTCAGTTAGGAAAATAACAGCAAGTAATGCTTCTTTTCTCCAAAATCCAGAATTTTCACCGGCAAGTTTTGAATCACTAATGGCAAAAGCCATAGCCTCTAATCCACGGCTGAGATCACTACCTCGAGTACCCTGTGAAATATTTCGAATAAATGCGTTGCGAAGATCAGGAGTTGATTTTGTAAGTACATTTGGTGAACCCACAAAACTTCCCCTTGCACCGCTACCACTCATATCCATCGTTGTAACTGCTATGCGAAAATCAAAACCACTTGTAACCAAGTAATCGATGAATGGTAAAAGCTGTTGTGAGAGTTGGGTTTGTTTTGTTCCCATGGAGCCAGAGTTATCAACAACAAGAAGCATGTCGACTTGAGTATTGTAAGTAACAACTTGTCCAAATGATTCAGTCTGTTCATTAAGACCAAACTGCGCAGGTGTTCCACAAGCAGTGCTAAAAAGAAGCCCAACCACAGTTAAAACTGCAGGTAAGTACTTTAGCTTTTGAATATGTAAACCCCTCAACACTTGTCCCCCACGAAGCAAAACAAAGCTTCGCACTTAACAATTTATGTGTGGTCGGAGTGTACATACTGCAAATGACCGCTATTTTACTGTGACAGCTTATGCCACAGCATGAACCGTTTTTAACTCTTCTTTATGAAGCTTTTGTATATTGATAAATTTAATTCCATAAACAAGAGGCGTATTTTTATCTTTAATGCCTTTGACGTATCTCTTGCTTACTACTTCACATAATACATTAAATGATTTTGAATGTGGCCCGGGTTTAAAATGCAAATAAACATTTTGACCAGGCAATACCATGGCGTTTTCCATGATGATTCCAGCACCACCATCACTAACCTCAATGCTATGGCCTTTCCATACGCGTGAGTTATCATGAATAATCACGGGGCATTCATAAGGTGAACGTGTGTGTTTACGTCTAAAAAATATTTCGCTAGCCTCAATTACACTCATGCTTTTGATTATCGTGCGAATATGCTCAGGTTGAAAATCTGCAACTTCAGCGATACGCATCCATGACGCCATTCCTTGATGCCAAATGTAGTCAAATTCAAATAAAATTTTCTGCTGAAGCATTTTGATCATGCCTGAATAGAGATATGGCCCGTGACGATCTTTGCCTTTAAGCACAAACCATTCATCACCACTGATACTTAAAGGTAATATTGCAGCAACTTGATCTGCGGAAACTGAAGTTTCACTAACCTGTATTTTAGATACTGGTGATTCAGTGTTTTTTGTATTTTCCATGAGCTTCTGAGTATTTGAGTATTTTGCGTATTCAGTATGTTGACTAATAGGAATCCATTCATCTTTATCACCAAGATAAATATGATCTGTAGTTTTTAATTCAGATGTAGAAACCTTTTGGAATATGGATTCCATATCTAAAGGCCCAATGTTTTGGCCACCATTATTGATAAAAAACTTCTTCATAAAACTCCTGAAAAAGTAATCCCTATATATTAAGGCTACACTTATCTTTGGTGCTAGTCAAACGCACCTATCCCACATTCATTCAGAGCGAGCATTCTTTTGGCTGTCAAAAACTTCGTCAATAAAACTTAAATTAATCTGACATACCATTTTGCTACAAAACTCTATCGGCCGAACGACCGGAAACATGAGAATTTTTATTGAAAGAAATTTGAGTTAAATTGTCGAGAAATTGCACACTAATTGCGTAACACTAGATAACCCGCGACTCTCATTACCGTTGAGAAAATAACCAGTAAATGATTCTCGCTCTACTAATGAAATACGCTTTGGCAAAAGTAGATAGTAATATGCTCCGCGCTGTCTATAGGGGGGTAAAATTAAATCGATAAAATTCTTTAAAGCGTGGATTTCGAAGATTGTAACCGGATTCAGCATTAGCGATTTTTTGATATAAATTTAAACCACGCTCACCTTTTATAGCCACATCCGTAAGACTACTTGAAGTTAATGTGTAGTGAGCTGTGATTTGCAATTGCGGGCTTTTACTGCTTTTAGTGCATACAAATCGAAATGTATCACTGGTAGCATCATTAGAACTAAACCCATAAGATGGAATGAGTAAGATCCCAAACAGAACCATTCTTATTTGTTTTTTGTTTATCATGTCCCGATAAGTTTTTTGCGAAGATGAGTGCTAAAAGCATCAAGACTCATTACCAACACCAAAATGACTAACACAACAGTGCAGGTTCTTTGATACTGGAATAGCTTCATATAACTTTGGAGCAAGAATCCGATACCACCGGCTCCAACGACTCCGAGAACAACAGCGGATCTGATATTTAATTCAAAGCGAAATAAGAAGTAAGTTATGAAATAAGGAATGACTTGAGGAATAACAGCCCAACGAATCATCGAAAGTCTGCCGGCACCCACACTTTCAACAGCCTCGATTGGCCCCTTATCAACGGTTTCAATCGCTTCATAGAAAAGTTTTCCGAGCATTCCGATTGAGTGAATAGCTAATGCTAATGTGCCGGCAAAAGGCCCCAGCCCTACTGCTCCTGCGAAAAACAATGCCAATATAACAGCATCAATGGCACGGTCAGCGTTGAGTAGAAATCTTGTGGCTGCGACAATAGATTTGCCGGTCTTAGTTTGAGGCATCACATTTGATGCCGCCATAAAACCCAGGGGTATTGAAATAATAGTCGCTATCACTGTACCCACAAATGCCAATTGTATTGTTACGACTACTTCGTCAAAAACTTGTTTTGCAATTTCCATATCCGGAGGAAACATTCCGGTGATGAAATCCCAGAGCTGAGAGCGATTAGCCCATAAAATCGCAAGATCAAACTCGACTGCACGAGCAGACCAAAGAAATAAAGCCGTGCCTGAAATAATAATGAAATATTTTAGAGTCATAAAACGTTCAAATATATGAGATTCAGCGTGCTCTTGAAGTTCTTTATTTCCAACAGTTCTTTTTTCAGCTGAAGGCAATGGTGGGATAGTTGTGTCAGTCATAGATGAGCCTCAACTTTTCATCGGTTAACCCATCAATAGGACCATCATAGATGAGGCGCCCCGCTTTAAGACCAATAATTCTAGTCGCATATTTTTTTGCTAACTCTAGAACGTGAATATTAACGATTACTGTAATTTTCTTTTTCTCATTAAATAATTTTAGAAGATCAAGCACCACTTCACTTAGTTTTGGATCAAGACTTGCCATCGGTTCATCTGCCAAAATAATTTTAGGATCTTGTACTAGGGCACGAGCAATAGCGACTCTTTGTTGTTGCCCGCCAGAAAGTTGATCTGCACGAGAATTAAATCGACCATCAAGCCCCACTTCTTGCAAATAATGACGGGCAAGATTTTTATCTTCATCAGTAAATAGACCCATGCTTCCACCAACGTCACCATGATACCCAAGGCGCCCGATCAAAACATTTTCCATAACTGTGAGACTTTTTACTAAATTAAACTGCTGAAAAATAAATCCGATATGCCTGCGTAATTTTTTAATCTCATAAAGTGAAGCTTCTCTGACTTTACAACCCAATACTTCAAGTTTTCCATCAGTGGGAAGTATTGTTCCATTCACTTGCCTTAAAAAAGTACTTTTCCCCGCACCACTACGCCCGATGATTGCTACAAACTCACCCTGCTCAATTTTTACGTTAAGCGCATCTAGGCCTTTTGTACCATCGGGATATTGCTTAGAAAGGTTTTGAGCCAGGATCATTTTTTCTTTCCACCGATATCAATTTTAATCACGTCTGCAGCCTTACGAAGAGGTTCAAAATCTTCTGACTTTGCTTCGATGAGTGAATCAATGCGGTAAAGATCTTTTAGTGCTTTTTTACCTTCTTCTGTTGTCTCAAGAGATTTAACGGCTTCCATTACCTTAGCTACAACTTCAGGATGTGCTTTGTTGAAATTATCAGTTGTTGCAAACGTATCATTTGGAATCGGCTGTGAAACATACACTGTTCTGATTTTTTCTTTATACTCTGGCTTTGCGTTTGTGAGCATTGTCCATGAACCTGTTAATCCCTCAGGTTCATTTGTAAAAGTAGCTCCTGCATCAACTGAGCCCATGATTACTCCAAGAACTACTGAATCATGGCCGCCTGCGAATACTTGTTTTTTAAAAAACTTATCAGCATCTATGCCGTCGTTAAGAAGTGATGCCTTAGGAACGATGTAACCGCTTGCACTTGCGGGGTCAACCCAGGCAATGTTTTTACCTTTTAGATCTTCAATTTTTCGAAAGGGTTTATCACTACGTGTGATAATTGCTGAGTAGAAATATGGTTTTCCATGTCTTACTGATTTTAAGAGAACCTTGGCTCCTGCATGTTTTTCAGCAAGTACGAATCCGAAAGAGGCTAACCATCCAAACTGAACAGTGCCACCCTTCATTGATTCGATGAGGGCAGTGTAATCACTGGCAACATATGTTTTAATTTTAATGCCTGTTTTTTTAAAAATTATATCTGCTATTACTTTACCGTTTGTATTAACAGTTTCGGCGTTTTCAGCCGGTGTAAAACCCATTGTATAAATAACTTCGTCAGATTTTTTGGTACAAGCCGTAAGACCCAATGCTACACATATTAAAAGAAGAAGTGATTTCTGCACAATGACCCCTTTATTTGTTGAAGCAAATTCTGGACTTTTCTACCAACAAAGACTTTGCAAATCGAGAACAAAGAAGTTACTTCCTCTAAGAATGAGTAAAAGACCTGCAATTCTTAACGAAATCCTAAAGGAAGCCGTTACCCTCAAATCATCTGGTACAAGGCTTAAAGCCATCTTTGATCTCGACAGCACTCTCTTTGACGTGAGTCCGAGGATCACGAAAATTTTACATGCTTTTGCTGAACTACCCGAAATCAAAGCCAAATACCGGAAGGAATCTGAATTATTATTAACAGTGAAGCCTCATCCAGAAGACTATGGTGTCAAACGAACACTAGCTCGCTACGGGTTTTCCTTGTCTCCATCAGCCGAATTCGCCCAACAGCTTGTTGATTATTGGAAGAAGTATTTTTTTGGCAGTGATTACTTGTTTCATGATGTGCCCTACGAGGGTGCCGTAGGATTTGTGAATGATCTCCATAATGCTGGGGCTGATATTTATTATCTCACAGGGCGCGATGTGCCTCGCATGCAAACAGGCTCTGTGGCGTCTTTAAAGCAATGGGGTTTTCCACTGAACGAAGATCATGCAAATTTAATTTTAAAACCCAGTACAGGAATTGAAGATTATAATTTTAAAAAAGAATTCTTCATGAAGATGGATAAAACCGACGGAAGTGTTTGGTTTTTTGAAAATGAGCCTATCAATATTCGATTGGTTTTGGAAAATTGCCCACATATTAAATTAGTCTACGTAGATACCGTTCATTCTGAATCAGAAGCTCCACCCCCGCCTCAGGTTTTACGTATTAAAGGATACTCTACTTAAGGGAAGTTTATTTCACGTGTGCAAGTGCTACATAAATCGAAGCAATACAAAGCGAGTGGGTGAATTCGCCGACTTTAATCATATTTAGTGTTTCATCAATCGTCGCTGTGAATACATCTATGTCTTCATACGGATCAAGATTTTGATCTTGTGTTTTCTCACAACCCAAAGCGAGAAAAGTCCATAGTTTGTTACTCTGAATTGCAGGATTCGGATATTGCGCTAATATGAGTTTCATTTCACTGGGCACATAACCTGTTTCTTCAACCAATTCACGCCTTGCAGCTGTTTCAGGAGTTTCGTTTGTGCGCGGATCCATAGCGCCACCAGGAATTTCAATGCATGTTTGATCAATGGGGTAACGAAACTGTTTTATTAAAATTAATTCACCTTTTGTTGTGAGGGCAACGATATTTACCCAATCTACAAAATCTAAAATATAGTAGCGCGGACACACTTTTCCGTTAGGCAACCTTGCTTCTTCGCAACGAAGTCTAAAAAAAGACGTTTTAAGTAGCTCTTGAGAGCTGATTTTGACCCATTTCTTATCATTTGCTGACATCGAGGTTCACTTTAAGTGGATGTTAGTTTAGGATCAAGCCCTTAAGCGTAAAAACATTGAACGGATATATATTAATGCAACCAACACTTGAAAATATAAAAGCTCAAACGCCTACCAGCAAAAGGGCTCCGGGTGATTATGAACTTACACCTGAGCGACTTGAACGCCGTATTTTTAAAGCTGTTGGTCAAGCCATCGTTGATTTTAATATGATCGAAGAAGGCGATAAAATCATGGTGGCCGTGAGTGGTGGAAAAGACTCATGGGTTATGCTTTCGGTTTTAAATGATTTAAAAAAACGCGCTCCTGTAAATTTCGATATTATCGCCGTAAATCTAGATCAAGGCTACGAAGGTTATGAAACTCATATCATCGAAGATTATCTTGAAAAACACGGCATCAGTTATCATATGGCTGCAAAAAATATTAATAAAATTGTACAAGAAAAAAACCAAGGCGGTTCTACGTGGTGCTCAATGTGCAGTCGATTACGCCGCGGAAGTCTCTATGGCCTCGCTGAAGAATTAAAATGTAATAAAATTGCACTAGGACACCACCAAGATGACATGATTGAAACTTTACTTTTAAATGCTTTTTTTATTGGGCGTTTAGGAGCAATGGCGCCAAAACTTCAAGCCGATGATGGTAAAAACGTTGTCATCAGACCACTCATTTATGTTTTAGAGGAAGAGATTAAACAATACACACGGCAAAAAAACTTTCCAGTTGTCTGTTGTCAATGCCCGCTCATGTGCGGAGAAACAGTTCACGGTGATTACAAACGTCGACGTGTGAAAGAACTTATCAGGCAATTAGAAAAAGAAATCCCGGATATTAGAAACTCTTTACTCGCCAGTCTTAAAAACGTCAAAGCTTCACATCTACTTGATAAAAGCATGTGGAAGTTTGAATGAGCCTCGTTGTAGTAAGCACTCCCATCGGAAATTATGAAGACATCACTTTACGCGCCATTAAAACTCTAAAAAATGCCGACGTTATAATTTGTGAAGAACTTAAACCCGCTCGCATATTACTCAAACGCCTTGAGATTGGCGAAAAAGAACTTTTTCAACTCAATGAACACTCACAAGAAAAAGATTTACCCGAACTCGTTGAACTATGCCGCTCCAAAAATGTGGCACTCATTTCTGATTGTGGAACTCCAGGTTTTTGTGACCCAGGAGCAAAACTTGTAGAGGCTTGTGCAAAAAATAAAATAACGATCGATGTAAACCCGGGTGCCTCAAGTTTGATGAGTTTATTCGCACTTTCTGGTGTTGAGCTTAATGAATTTCATTTTGTAGGTTTTTTACCCGCTGAAAAAGAAGCTCGACATAAAAAAATAGCAACGCTGAAAAATCTAAGATCCCCCTTTGTGATCATGGATACACCTTATCGATTACAAGCAACGCTTAATGAATTAGCTGTGGATTTCGGCTCACGCCTTGGCGTTTTAGGTTTAGATTTAACAGGGGAAAAACATCAAGTGATGCGCGCACGCATTTCAGAACTAGCCAGCCGCACATTGGGTAAGACCCCATTTGTACTCTTAGTTGTATAAGACATACCTAAAATGCAGAGCTTAAAACTCAACCTGCAAGGAGTATGGTCTTAATACCCATAGCTAGCGCACCTGCTAGGGCGAGTGCCGTTAGAAATGTGAGTACTCGTACAGTCCTATTGATTTTCACAATTGTATGTTGGTTCATATAGTTTAAAGATCATTGACCTTTGATGTGATGGCAACATAAAACTAAATCACAGGCACTGAGCTCGACCAAAGTTCAGTAGTTTATACCCGCATTCGGCGCGTGGCTCAGCCTGGTAGAGCACTTGCTTCGGGAGCAAGGGGTCGCTGGTTCGAATCCAGTCGCGCCGACCATCTTCGATCTCTTCGGTACCCGGTACCTTTTTCGTTAGCACTGCGTCAGCAAAGTTCGGTTTCGAGCCAATTACCCTAGAAGGCTGCTTAATTGGGTTGTTTTATGCCCCAAATATACGGTATAATTGGGTCATAGATTAACCCAAATAGGAGGCCTAAATGGGTCATAAATATATATGGCAACAGCCTGAGTGGCCGGCTTTAAAATGGCAAAGTGATAAGCTTTTAGAACTCTTGGGAAGGGCACGAAAAGCTCAAGGTAAAATTATCGCTCAAGCTGACTTCATAGGCCTTGAGGAGCAAGCCAAGATTTTGGTTGAAGAAGCCTTCACTACTTCTGCCATCGAAGGCGAAAAGCTAGATCGAAATTCAATCCGCTCCTCTGTGGCAAGACGATTGGGGTTACCTACTGCGGGATTACCCCCATCCCAAAGAAATATAGATGGCCTCGTCAATATGCTCACCGATGCGGTGAGTGGTAATGAAAAACCATTGAATGAAAAAAGACTTTTTGGATGGCATACCGCTTTATTTCCGACAGGCTATTCAGATCTGGAGGAGATCGCTGTTGGAAAGTGGCGAAAAGGTAAAGAGCCCATGCAGGTGGTTTCTGGGCCCATGGGAAAAAGAAAAGTCCACTATGAGGCTCCGCCTTCGACCCAAATGAATAGCCAAATAAAAGGTTTATTGAAGTGGTGGAATAATCCACCTCCGTTAGATGGAATCATTCGCGCAGGTCTTGCTCACTTTTGGTTTGTAACGATACATCCATTTGAAGATGGTAATGGCCGGATCGCACGTGCTTTGACAGATATGGCTTTAGCGCAAGATGAAAAGACGGGTCGCAGACTTTACAGTTTATCTTCTCAAATAAGTAAAGAGCGTGACGATTACTATGACGTTCTTGAGAAAAGCCAAAAAGATACATGTGATGTAACAAGGTGGCTAGAATGGTTTTTAGAAATGTTTATTCGAGCGATTGATAACTCACAAGACATCGTAAGCAAAGCCATGATGATTGCAAGATTTTGGCAAACTCACACACAGGCAGATTTAAATGAACGACAACTAAAAGTTGTAAATCGTTTGCTTGAAGCAGGTCGAGACGGTTTTGAAGGCGGAATGACTAATCGAAAGTATGTGAGTTTAAATAAAGTAAGCCGAGAAATTGCAAAACGTGATTTGGCTGATCTTGAAAAGCGCGGCATCCTACAGCGTAACGATGGTGGCGGTCGGTCTATTAGCTACTCGTTGAAATGGTGAAGGCATCTTGTTTACATTAATGAAAAGCTCAAGACTGACCATCAACGCAGGAGCGTCCTCAAGCTCTGCTGCCATCTGGAAAGTAGGGTCTCCTTTTGAGTACTTAAGTGCTCAAAACATTTAGCCATTTTGTTGACTGTCAATCATTCTTTTGAGATTTTTGGAGCGTTTTGAAGGCGTAAATACGCGAAATGTCCATCAAGAAAAAGCCTAAAACCAAAACGACAAATGACACAGCTCAGATTCTTACT
>Ga0163151_10002196_pt1 | contig 30895 bp, 31 predicted proteins | sample OliLakLV19MP5IB2_FD_145596 | JGI IMG/M metagenome (GOLD analysis project Ga0163151, IMG submission 145596) | Freshwater microbial mat bacterial communities from Lake Vanda, McMurdo Dry Valleys, Antarctica - Oligotrophic Lake LV.19.MP5.IB-2 | ecosystem: Environmental > Aquatic > Freshwater >...
TATCATTTCGAACGCTGATTGGAATTGGCACACAAAATGTTGGTCTAACCTATAGAGAAATTTACGATGAAAAACCCGCAAAAAAAACTTAAAAAACTGCTATTAAGTGACAACCGGATAGGCAGGGTTTTTTCTTTCATCGCGCCAAAGAACTATATCAACATCCGAATCGCTATGAAACCACTGACTCTTTACCTTTTGGTGAGTGGTGTTGATTATACTGCTTTCCATTTCCTTTAACTTTAAGCCTATCTCGCGAAAGTTGACATAAAAAGGCTTTTCAGACTTGTTATTGAAAGCCTTTGTCATTTAGTTCCTCCAGCGGCAGGGCGACGATCATTTGATTTTTCTTCCTCTTCGCGAACTTCTTGAACTTTTCCGCGCAACATAAAATTACGTTGAACAGCCTTCAGAGTAATAACTAACTCGTCTATGGCCTCTACCGTACGCCGACTTGTTTTTGGCAAATCAGGCGCTATCTCTTTTAGGGCAGGAATCAATATCTGAAATTCTCTCGTCAAGCGGTTGACTTGCTCTAACGTCGCCATAAGTTCTTTGCCAAAATGTGGGGCACCCTCAATCATTTGGGGCAGTAGCGTATTTAATTCTTCTGTGAGGTGAGAGGTATTTTTAAGAATGACATTGAGATGCTTCTTCTCTGTTAAAGTGGAGCTGAGATCCACAACCTTTACAGACATTTGATTTACATTCTTGATTAGGGTCGGAAGACTATCGACAATTGCAATTAAAGATTTTGACCGTTCTTTCGAGAACATATTTTCAGCGAGCATGCGCAAATTCTCTGCGAGGCTTTTCATGGTATCCAAATATTGGCCCATTTCTCGGCCACTAATGAGATCCATAATGTCAGTCGTCCCTTGTGACTTCAGCGTTTCACCGGCAGAAATCGCTTGAGACTCTAATGAACCCACCGAAATATCGATAACTTTTTCGCCAATTATAAAGGGACGAATAACTTGTGCCACTGAATCTTTTTTAATTCTCTTAAAAAAATCTTCATGAACTTCAAATGTCACAATAATTTCATTGTTGGTTTCTAGTACCACTTTTTTGACTGAACCCGCTCGAAGTCCCGCCATTTGTACCATGGTTCCAACGTGCAAACCATCTCCCGTGGTAAACTGAGCTCTTAGGTCCTCTTTTTTGGCCAACCAGCCTTGCTTAATAGCTACTAATATCGTGGCCGCAATGCTGCCAACAATTGCTACGATTACAAAGACACCCGCGATTTTTTCAAATTTACCAAATCTTACTTTCACGCGTAAATCACCTTTTTCTCAAATTCTTCATAACTAAAAACTTTCTTATCAAAAATTACGAAACTATCTACCTCTAAATGGCTTAAAAGTTCTTTGTCCTGACTGACAATAAAAACATGTTTTAACCAGCCCTGGTCACGCCCTTCCTTAATGTAACGAACTAAAGCCTTTTCGGCGAGGTCATCGAGGCCAGTGGTGGGTTGGTCAAAAATAATCATTTCAGGTTGGGTGACGAAAGCGCGGGCCACAATGGTGGCTTTTCGATGGCCCCCTGACACTGCTGAAGGGCGAGCATCTCGGTTTCTGGTCAAGCCAAAATCTTTGAGAATCTGATCCACTCGCTCAATAGCAGAAGTGTGGGACAGCAGCTCATGATATCGAAGCGGAAGCATTAGATTTTCAAAAAGAGTGCGATTTGCCAAAAGTCCGCCGTAGTCAAAACTAAAACCAATGTTTAATCGATAGGGCAAAAACTCTTCAAAACTCATCGGGAGTGCGTCCTCACTGTTGATAAGGAACTTTCCGACTTCGGGATTAATAAGACCTGCTATTATTTTTAAGACCGTGGTCTTTCCCGCGCCTGCTGGCCCGGTCAAATGAATATTTTTATTCATCGGAAATTCAACTGTGTTATTTTCGATCAATAAGCCGCGGTCTTCGAAACCAAAGCTTACATTTTCAAATCTCATGCTTTTAATAGATTTTCTGAGTTTTGATTCCATGTTCATATTATTCCCAGATTCATAAGCTGTTTTAGATACACGATAAAGGTCACACAGAGGTTGAACACCATGACATAACCGATGCTATTTACGACGGCTCTGGTGGTCGCTTGCGGCACTTCGTGCGAACTTTGTTGAACCTTTAATCCTTGATAAGAGCAGACTGTAAAAATTATGGCACCGCTAAAGGTATTCTTTAGCAAAAAGACATACACATCGTGCACATCTAACGCCTGTGCAATTGAATCGAGGTAAAACTCAAAATTCATCTGGTGCGTAAAACTAGAAACCAAGAATCCGCCCAAAAGCGCAATGACGTTGAAATAGAATGCCAGACATAGAACACTAATAATTCCTCCCACAATTCTGGGAAAAACTATAAAACTTAAGGGATGAATGCCCATGGCTTCTAAGGCTTCTATTTCGCGGTTAACTCTCATATTGCCAATTTCAGAAGCCACTGCTGTACCCGATCGCGCCACGACTACGATGGCCACAAGCAAAGGAGCTAATTCTCTAACGACTACAATAATCATGAGATTTCCAATCATCTCAGATCCACCGAAAAGCATGAGCTGCGCCGAACTCTGCATTATGATTAGTGTGCCTACGACAAGTGCCATAACTGTGACAAGGGGCAGGGCTTGAAAACCGGTAAAATAAATTTGTGCGGACACCACTCTAAATACTGTTCCTAAACCTTGCGCCTGATCGCGAAAGGTGGCGCGAAGTGAAAGGTAAATCATCAAAAATACTTTGAAGGTATCTTCGACTTGCCCAAGCGCACTACGGCCGATAGCTGGAATAGAATCAAAAAAACGAGGGCTACTCATAGAGGTTTTATCGGATTTACACTCTGAAAACTAAGCACTTCGATAGTCTAGTACGCCCAAATAGAATAAAATAAAGATTTAATGCCTTCTTCTAATAGATCGTCCCAGGAACTCCTAAGGTTTCCCATAAGGACACCGCGCGCATATATGGGAATGCTATCGGGTATTACCGAGCGAAAGGTACGATAAGCCCTGTACATATGGACATGAGATGTAATCAAAACGAGATCTCTACAATGAAGAGCCTCAACAAACGACAGGGCCTGTTGTGCGTTTCCATAGGTCGTCTGCGATCGTTTTTCTAGAATAACGTCCTGCTCTGAAATCTCTCCGTAAAACGGCCATTGCGGAAATATCTGTCTTAAATTTGACCCTGGGTTTACTCCCGCCAGAATAAGCTTTTTAATTTGTTTTTGGGAAAGAAGGTCCATTCCCTCTTTTATGCGACCAGCCCGCCCTGTTAATACCACCGCACAATCACCATGGTGGTCTTCTACCCATGACGAAATACGAGTGGTGTTTACTTTTCGAATCTCTCGAATCAAAGCCCAAGAAAACATAATTGTCACAACGAGCACGGGGCTAAATAATTTAAATAACTTAATCGCCCTAAAATCTGCGGGCAATGACTTCAATTTCAACATTTACCCCTTTAGGTAACGCACTCACCTGCACCGTGGAACGCGCCGGCGGCTCTTTTTTAAAATAACCGCTATAGACTTCATTTACCTTTGTAAAGTCATTGATATCGGTTAAAAAAATCGTTGTTTTAATAACGTTGTCTAATGAAAGATCAGCTGCTGCTAATACATGTTTAATATTTTCCATCACCATTTTAGTTTGTTCAGAAATTTCTCCCTTAAAAACTTCGTTGGTTTTGGCATTAATTGAAATCTGGCCTGAACAGAAAACAAAACCTCCCGTCTCCACGGCCTGCGAATAGGGGCCGACGGGTGCTGGAGCTTCTTTAGATACATGAATTTTTTTATTCATTACTTACCTCAAAAATAAAATGTAATTCCCGCGCGAATGGGACTATCGGCAAATGTTCTAAATCTGACGCCGCTAGAAATAGACGTAATGCCAATCCCTGATTCAAAACTAAACCCTAAACTATCAAGCCCCATCAAGAAAAACTCACCTCCAACAAAACCAGACAATTCAAAACCAGATTCAGAACGACCAGCGGTTTCGGTAGTCAACAAGCCCGCCCCTGTTCCCATATAAAAATTAAGGTGTTCTTCTTGAAAAATAATTCGATTAAGTTTCACTTGAAAACCAAACTTGGAGTTGTCCGTTTTGGTATCAACACCGAGTGCTGCCGAAAAACCTAAATCATCGTAAGGATAATATTGAGCGGCGATTCCATTTAAATCAGGATCGCCAAACTGGTTCTTGTATCCCACACCCAAGCGGTGCGAAAGGTTCTTAGAAAATGCCTCGGCACCTACCAAAAGTACTAAACACACGATGATTTTTTTCAATGAATTCCCCCTAATGGACGGCCTTGTTAATGGATTTAATAATATCTAGAAAAGATGTACCTGGACCAAAAACGGCAAAAACGCCAAGCTTTTTTAGCTGCCTGGCATCATCATCAGGAATGATTCCACCCAAAAACATTGGTCGGAGTGCCTTTCTCTTTTTTAATAAACTTTGGATTGCACTAACTAATGGCAAGTGCGCGCCCGAATGAATCGAGAGACCAATAATATCCACATCTTCTTGAATTGCGGCAATTACTATCATCTCGGGAGTTTGGTGAAGTCCGGTGTAAATGACTTCAAAACCCGCATCTCTCAGTGCACGCGCGACGACTTTAGCACCCCGATCATGGCCATCGAGCCCAGGTTTAGCTATGAGTATGCGAATTTGAGCCCCACGTTTTTTAACCATTTGCTTTCAATCCTAGACCACGAAAATCAATATGTAAAATCAAAGTTTTTTGAAGTACTATCAAAAGAATCGACCAGAGGAGATAGCAATGTCCGAACATTTACCCTTAAGCCACTTCTCCCAAGAAGAAAAAGACTTTTCTGAGGCGGTCAGATCATTTGCCCACTCGGAAATTAAGCCTTTGGTGCAAAGTATGGATCAAGAACAAAAAATGGATCCTTCTTTGATAAAGAAACTTTTTGAAATGGGTTTAATGGGAATAGAAACTCCCCAAGAATTCGGGGGCGCACAGGGCAGTTTCACCATGGCCTGTTTGGCTGTTGAAGAAATAGGCAAGGTGGATGGTTCAGTAAGCGTAATGGTCGACGTACAAAACACACTAGTTACCAATGCATTTCTTCGCTGGGCAAATGGAGAACAAAAAAAGCGTTACTTGCCAAAGCTTGGTGCAGACACAGTTGGTGCCTACGCCCTTTCTGAAAGTGGGAGCGGCTCCGACGCATTTTCTCTTAAACTTCGGGCTCAAGAAAAGGGTGATAAATATATTCTCAACGGAAACAAACTATGGATCACCAACGGCGCTGAAGCCGGATTATTTATTGTCTTTGCAAATATTGACGTTACAAAGGGCTACAAAGGGATCACTGCCTTTCTTGTCGATAAAAATTCTTCAGGTTTTAAAATCGGAAAGCGCGAACACAAACTTGGAATTCGCGCTAGCTCCACCTGTGAACTCATTTTTGAAAATTGTGAAGTACCCAAAGAAAATGTTTTAGGAGAAGTTGGTAAGGGGTATAAAATCGCCATTGAAACTCTTAACGAAGGCCGGATAGGCATTGGCGCGCAAATGGTAGGAATTGCCACAGGTGCTTACCAGGCCACGCTCGAATACATCAAGACGCGGGAACAATTTGGAAAATCCATTTCGCACTATCAGGCAGTGCAGTTTCAACTAGCCGAAATGCGTACCGAACTCGAGGCTGCTAAGCTCTTAGTGTATAACGCCGCTAGAATCAAAGACCACAAAGGTGACTACATTCAGGCGGCAGCTATGGCCAAATTATTTTCGTCTCGCGCTGCCGAAAGTATTTGTTCTCAGGCTATTGATCTGTTTGGCGGGAACGGTTTTGTAACCGATTACCCAGTTGAAAAATTTTTTCGTGACGCTAAAATTGGTCAAATTTATGAAGGCACAACCAATATGCAGCTACAGACCATTGCCAAAATGGAGCTGGGTAATTAACTCCGTAGTTTTAGCTGAGACTTTTTCTCACCCATTTAATGTAAGGGCGCAAATGAGCCATGTTTCGAGCGTCTGTTTGGCAAACCCGAGCCACATCTTCAGTGGATAATAAATGAACCTCGACGTAGTCTGCGCATTTCACTTCTGAAATATTTTGCTTAAATTTATAATCCCAGACAAAATCAATTAGAGAAATTTCCATATTATGAATACTGACTTTTTTAAAACTTTTGCGCTGGGGCTTTTGATCTAACTCGTTCATTTCTACCCAACCCAATTTTTGATCTTGAGCAAAGACTATTGTGGTTTTTTCTTTCTTTGAGACTTCCACAATCTTAATTAGGTCCTGCCTTTGATTCTGTTTCTGGCCTTTTTCTTGAGGCGCAGCAAACGTAAAAACCGGCAAAAATATAATCGCAAAAAATGTTTTTTTCATAAGCTGTGCAATATAGTTCGAATCATTCGGTTAGTCGAATTTAGCGCATAGTTTTGAATTTTTTACTAGTGAGCGAACTGACCGGCACATGAAAAGGCGCGGACTGCCGCCCCCCGCTTTCGGCTCGCATGGAATTCATATCCAATCAAGAGCATGCCTAAGCCGATCATTCCGTATTGAGTAACTTGAGAGCCTGATAGAGCATACATCACCGCGAGGTTTTGCGTAAAGCTAATGCTAAGGGAGGCTACCTTATAAGCGAAAGCTGCTTTATTTCGTTTAAGTTCAATTTCTTCAGGGGTACTACCTACGACATTAAGTTTTGCTTTAATTAAAAAGCGGGTCAGAATCGCTTCATAAAAACTAAAAAGTGTATATCCCGCAGTGGACATCCAAAAATTATGCATAACTTCGCTGGTTTTTTCTGCGACCGGAAAAGCAAACTCCCAGCTATTAACCGCTGCCAAAAAGAAAATCTCTACCAAAAAAATTTTAGCCAAGCGGTTTGAGAATTTGTCAACTTCTAAACCCTCTGGCCTCTCGTCTTTACCATTTTTAATATTCTCTTCGTAAGCTAACTGTAGCCTATGATTTTTTTTAGTCTTCTCATGACTCCAGCCCTTGTAATTTAAAAACGTCCCAATTGTGTCGAAGTTAGCTCTGTAAACGGCAGCTATACCCAATAGCATAACCGCTGTACTCACCAAACGAGTAACACTCGCGTCGTTGGCGGAAATATTACCAACAGTAAACGAAATTATTGTTGAAGCTGTCCCCAAAAACGTCGTAACAATCGTCACATTTTTTCCGCTCTGCAGTGGGTGGCGGAAGGCTTCTTTAAGACCTTGGGCAACTCTTGGAATGTTAATTGCGGCATAACCATAAATAGCACTTGTCTTTTTCACTGAAGATTTTATTGGCTGCCAAAACTGCGTCTCCAAACGGTGATAAATCGCCTCGTACATTTCGGGCGTCATAAAATACGCCAAAGTATTATTTATGCCACCCTCTGACATTTCGGTGAGAGGAAAAACTTTTTCTACAGGCATGGGATCCGAAACATCAATTTTGATTTCAGAGTCTGAAGCCTCTTGAACCGCAGGTTTTTCTTGCGCAAGCCCATAAACAGGCGAAAAAATCATAGCAAATATCAGGACATAGGACGTCACTGCCCTACCATTTTTGCGGTCTCGCTTATGCATTTTAGTCATTACATCGAACATATCGCCTTTGACCTACTTTTTAGGAATTTGATACAGCAACCATTTTTAAATAGCAATTGGGGTGCCAGAACTCTACAGAATCAGCCTTCTCAACTCTTGTTGGGAGTAAACGTAATCGGCATAGATCATGGTGTTGGTGATATTACAGTGACCAAGCGCCACCTGTACCAGCCTCACATCTTTGGTTTTCTTATAAAGTCGAATGGCAAATGTGTGTCTCAGAGCATGGAATTTCTTAACCGTGGGGCGATAAAATTCCCAGATTTGGCGTAGTCGGCTATAACTAATCGGAAAGAGGCGTTCGGATTGTTCAGTTTCACAGTAGTCGAGTAAGTGCCTAAACAACTTCGGCGGCAGAGGTATTTCGCGGTCTTTACTACCCTTTATCCCTCTAATAAAAACTGTTTCATCAGTGCTATTAAGATCTGATTTTTTTAAGTTTAACAACTCCGTAGCTCGGGCCCCTGTGCGCAGAGCTAAAATGATTAACAGACAATTTCGCGGCTCTCTAGCGACAAAGTGATTTAGGATGTCCTCAAGCTTTTGGGCTTCGGGTTCTAGCAAGTATTTATTTTTGTTTAAACTGTAGTGCTTTGACATATTGCTTCTACTCCGTGAGTAAATCTGAAAACCGAATAACACATAGTATAATAAAAATTTTTCCTCTATTTAACTCAATATACTAAACATTACATATTATAAAGTCATTTAATTTCATATACTTAGCACTATGTATTATAACTAAAAGCTGTAGTGCTATTGAGCGTAGGGCAACCCTAGCTATGGATTCAAATCTATTCAATTTGATTTCAATTCTATAAAATGACAAAATATGTATTACACAACGTATAATTATGTGAAACACCACATAATATGGTGAAAGGAAATACATGGAAGAGTTAGTTAGTGCGTCGAGTCAAAATAATGTGAAACAGAAATTGACGACATTAAAGGTAAAAAGCCCGCATCGAATGATTTATGAATCTGAAGTAGTAGTGATTAAACGCCTGATCGGCGACTTAGAACAGATTCGACAAAATTTGGGGCTTTCTCAGCGAAAAATTTGCCAACTTTTGATGGTAGATCCCTCGGCATGGACCAGATGGATAAAAACTAAGGGGGGCGCTCCCCCACATGTTTACCGAGCTTTGCAGTGGTATTTGCAGCTTATCGATAAACATCCCTCTTTAAAACCCGCACTTTTTTTAGCAGATTTTAGGGCAAGTGCTCCAACACTCCCTGCCGCACCCAATCCCGAGTTTGGTAGATTCCGAGAATCTCTTGTCCTCGTTATGAGCGAAATCAAAAGACTAAAACAGATCTATGTCTTTGCACTCCTCGCCTGTTTGGCAATTGTGGCGGTATTTGTTTTAAACCGCTTAAACTGATACCCAAGGGTGATTCAAGACCGTTTCTGACATGATTTCCCAGTCGTCTCGAGGAGTCTAATATTTGTCAAACTATACCCTTACTAATAATACATAGGTATCATGCTTGGGCAGATAACAAATAGACACCGCCAAAGAACTAAATATTCCTGCGGTATTGTCCGCCCACTTCGTAGAGGGCTTGGGTCATCTGATATAGAGAACAGTGGGGAGCTGCCGACATTAAGGCTTCAAAAATATTTCGACCTTGAAGAGCTGCGTCTTTTAGTTTTTTGATTTCGCTTTCGGCCTGAGCCTTATGGTTCTTTTGAAAGGATATTAAATTATTTCGTTGCTGTTCTTTTTCCGCAATAGTGGCCCGCGCCATCGGAATTTTGGGAGGGACATAATCCGCCTTTAGGGTTTTTGGATCAATAAAAGTATTAACCCCGACGATCGGCAGTTCACCTGAATGTTTTTGATGTTCATACAACAAAGACTCTGCTTGAATTTGGCTACGCTGATACTGAGTTTCCATTGCACCTAAAACTCCACCACGTTCACTAATTCTCAAAAATTCATCTAGCACCGCTTCTTCGACGAGCTCAGTGAGCTCGTCAATAAAATAACTACCTTGAAGAGGGTTTTCGTTAATAGCCCAACCAAATTCTTTATTAACGATCATTTGAATCGCCATAGCCCGACGCACAGATTCTTCAGTTGGTGTGGTGATCGCCTCGTCATAAGCGTTGGTATGAAGAGAATTACAATTATCAAAGAGCGCAATGAGCGCCTGCAGCGTCGTGCGAATATCGTTAAACTGAATTTCTTGCGCGTGTAAAGATCGACCACTTGTTTGAATATGATATTTTAGTTTTTGTGATCTCTCGTTAGCCTGATACAAATCGCGCATGGCAATAGACCAAATCCTCCGCGCCACACGACCCAATACCGTATACTCAGCGTCCATTCCGTTACTAAAAAAGAATGAAAGATTAGGTGCGAACTCATCCACTTTCATTCCTCGTGACAGGTAATATTCAACAAAAGTAAACCCATTACTCAGAGTAAAGGCCAATTGAGAAATCGGATTGGCACCGGCCTCTGCAATATGGTATCCCGAAATACTTACTGAATAAAAATTGCGAATATCATTTTTAGAAAAGTACTCTTGAATATCGCCCATCACTTTTAGAGCAAAGTCGATTGAAAAAATGCACGTGTTCTGACCTTGGTCTTCTTTCAAAATATCGGCCTGAACAGTGCCTCTAAGGTTGGTGAGAGTTTTTTGTTTAACTTCTACGAGTTCGCTCGCACTAAGTTTTCTGCCCAACTGTGATTCTTTATGCCTCACTTGTTGATTGATAGCAGTGTTCATATAAAACGCCAAAATCATGGGAGCCGGACCATTGATAGTCATACTGACGCTAGTACTAGGAGCGCAAAGATCAAATCCGTCATAGAGCTTTTCCATGTCTTCGATGGTACAGATACTGACACCGCTCTCTCCCACTTTACCGTAAATATCGGGTCGCTGATCGGGGTCGTGTCCATAAAGAGTGACACTATCAAAAGCAGTAGAAAGGCGTTTTGCCGGCTCGCTTTGACTTAAGTAATGAAAGCGCTTGTTGGTTCGTTCGGGCGTCCCTTCGCCTGCAAACATTCGCTTGGGGTCCTCGCCAAGGCGCTTTAAGGGAAACACCCCCGCCGTATAGGGGAACTCTCCTGGAACGTTTTCTAATTTTAAAAACTTTAGGCGATCGCCCCAGTCTGATAAGTTCGGAAAAGTCACCCGCCGAATAATCGTTCCGCTGAGAGTTTTTTTGGTAAGATCTTGATTTAGAGTTTTTTCGCGAACCTGAAAATCCAATTTTTCTTTTTTGTATCTTTCGCTCTGTTTATTCCAAGACTCCAGGTGCTCTAAGGCGTCGGGCGGTAGTTTCTTTTTTTGTTTTTCACATTCAGAAGTGACAGATTTATCATTTATGACGATTTTAGTTTTTTCTAAAGCTCCCACTAGAGATGCTATCCCGGCCTGTTCTTTTGTTCTATTTTTATAGCCACGTACACTCGCTACGATTTCCGCGAGATAATTTTGGCGCTCAGGAGGCACTATTGCCTTCTGTTCAAAACTTCTTAGGTTTTTCTTGTATTCGGCTGTTAACAAAAATCTCTGCGTGTCATGTGAGTTAAATTTTTCACACAGACTAAAAAACAATTGGTTAATCCCCACATCGTTAAACTGAGAGGCTTGAGTCAAAAAAACGGGTAAACCCTCGACGTCCTGACCAAAGACTTTGCGTGACCTACCGTACTGTTTTTTAACGTCTCGCAAGGCATCTTTAGAGCCTCGGTGATCTGCCTTATTGATGGCAACGAAGTCGGCATAGTCGAGCATGTCGATTTTCTCTAGCTGGCTAGGAGCACCAAATTCAGCCGTCATCACATAGAGACTCTTATCGCTGACCTCAGTAATCTTCATGCTGGACTGCCCGATTCCTGACGTTTCAACAATGATTAAATTAAAATTGAGACTCTTTAATAATTTTAACATTTCCGGAATGGCGCTTGAGATTTCGCTGCCACTGCCACGAGACGCGAGTGAGCGCATAAATACTCCCTCTCGTGAAAGGGAATTCATGCGAATACGATCCCCCAAAAGTGCACCACCAGTTTTCTTTTTGGAAGGGTCCACACAGAGCACAGCTATATTAATCTCGGGCCAGGCATTTAAAAACCGTTGCAATAACTCGTCGATGAGGCTTGATTTACCGGCTCCCCCTGTGCCCGTAATTCCTAAAACCAAGGGGGCCTTACCACCCTCAATGGCAGCTGATTTTTTTTGGTGTTCAATCGCAGTGAGGTTCAAACCAATTTCACGCTGAGGAATACGCCCCCCCGTTAAAACCTTGGGAGTACTCGTAGCCTGTTCTAAAAGGTCAAAATCACAACCTTTAATAATAAGTTCGATCATGCCATCAAGGCCCATTTTACGGCCATCGTCAGGATGAAATATTTTTTCGATTCCATATTTTTCGAGCTCGGCTTTTTCTTCGTGAACGATGACGCCCCCACCACCTCCAAATATCTTAACGTAAGGGGCACCAAGATCATTAAGCATGTCTCGCATATATTTAAAAAATTCCATATGGCCGCCCTGATAAGAGCTCACACAAATTCCTTGAGCGCCCTCTTGAAGTGCAGCATCGACAATTTCTTTAACACTTCGATTGTGGCCTAAGTGAATAACCTCAGCCCCTTGGTCTTGCAGAATTCGCCTAATAATATTTATGGTGGCGTCGTGGCCATCAAAGAGGCTCGCCGCAGTGACAATTCTAATATTATTTTTCGGCTGATAACTCATTACTTCCCCGTAAACTGCGGCGATCGCTTTTCTATAAAGGCTCGGGTGCCTTCGATTTGGTCGCGGGAGCCAAAGAGCAAAGTAAACTCGTGCGCCTCGAGATCAAGGCCAGCCACCAAATCACAATCAAAGCCCTGATTAATAGATTTTTTTGCAGCTCCTACGGCTAATGGGCCACGAGAAGCAATTAGGCTTGCTAACTTTAAACATTCTGGCAAGAGCGCATCAGGAGCCAATACCTTCTGCACAAGACCAAACTCAAAGGCGGTCTTCGCATCATAAAATTGGCCGGAGAAAATCATTTCACGTGCTCGGCCCACTCCCACCCAACGCGAGAGTCTTTGTGTGCCGCCATATCCGGGTATAATTCCGAGACTCACTTCTGGGAGACCCAACTTTGCTTTTTCGCTGGCCCAAATAAAATCACAAGCCAGCGCCACTTCAAGCCCACCACCCAATGCAAATCCATTGACCGCAGCAATTACCGGGCAGGGCAACTGTTCGATTTTTAATAAAGTATCTTGTCCATACTTGGCAAATTTTTGTGGTTCTTGTCCTTTTAGTAAACTTATTTCTTTGATGTCAGCGCCAGCAATAAAAGCTTTATCTCCCTGACCTGTGAAAATCAGACATCGCACTTCATCGTCGTGCCGTATTTTATCCAAAAATGTATTTAATTCTTCTAACAGTGGTCGATTGAGGGCGTTTAATGATTCGGGCCTATTAAATTTTAATACTCCCACGCCCTGATTTTCCTCATAGGACAACGTTTTGTAAGACATGTATGACCTCTAACTTTCAGAATAATCGTAAAATCCACGACCGGTCTTCTTACCCAGCCATCCGGCCTCAACGTATTTTATTAGTAGTGGGCACGGACGATATTTAGGATCGCCTAAACCTTCATGCAGAACTTGCATGATAGCAAGACAAGTATCAAGTCCAATGAAATCAGCAAGCGCTAAAGGCCCCATCGGCTGATTGGTGCCAAGTTTCATTGCTTGATCAATATCATCAACCTGTGCAATTCCTTCATGAAGTGCAAATATAGACTCGTTTATCATTGGCATCAGTACTCGATTTACAGTAAAACCAGGCATATCTTTTGACTCTACTAATACTTTGCCTATTTTTTTTACCAACTCTCTCATGACATCAAAAGTGGCTTGAGAGGTTTGCAGTCCCTTGATGCCTTCAACAAGCTTCATGACAGGAACGGGGTTCATGAAGTGCATCCCGGCAACTTGCTCAGGTCTTTTAGTGACAGAGGCCATTTTAGTAATTGATATCGAAGAAGTATTACTTGTGATGATTCCGTGAGATGGCATCACCTCATCAAGTTTTTTAAAAATGTCTATTTTTAGATTGAGATTCTCTGATACGGCTTCAACAGCAAAATCACAGTCCGAAGCATCTGCGAGATCTGTAGTAATTTGAACATTCGCCATAAGAGAAACTTTTTGCTCCGCTGTCATCACTTGCTTTTTAATAAGCCGATCACAACTCCCGGTAATATTTTCTACGGCTCCTTTTAAAGCTGCGTTAGATAGGTCCATCAGTCTCACTTTATAGTCTTGAGCTGCAAACACTTGCGCAATTCCCGAACCCATTTGGCCAGCGCCGATGATAGCTATTTTTTTAATATTCACTCCATCCCCCGAGGCGCATAACGCCATGTTAATAACAACTGATCGTTACTGACTTCTTTTGGTTCCGATAAATTCTTTATCGCATAAATAAAAAAACGAGAAGTTTCATTCCAGTTATGCAATGCTAAACCCAACGTGATCTGCATTTCCTTGTGCCGACCTGCCAATGGGTAAAAGCGAATCTCATCGTAACGTAATAGAATATGCGAAGAAGGGCCATAAGAAAATTTAAAGTCGATCGTGCCGCCGCCAAATTGGCGAGTATTGGCATTTTCGCTTAAAATTTCAGCTAAATAGACTTTGCCACTATACGACCATTTTTCATGCTGACGCTCACCATAGAGTGCCGAAAGGCGCATTTTATGTTTATCTGTTGTCGTAAAAAACTCATCGAGCGATGGATCGAGAGCAACATTGGTACTTTCAGGGCTTGTCTGCCCCACCTGGGCACTTATTCCCACTTCTTGCTTTTTTTCTTTGTAGGCCCATTTCGCTGAGAGCCAGGCGCGATTGTCCAGGTCGTTTCCACCTTCTCCATTGTGAACTGTCAACGCCGTATAAGCAAATCCTTGGCTGACATAGTAGCTAAAGCCCACGTCTCTGATTCCTAAGATTCTTTTCTGGTAAATGAGACTTCTCGGAAATAACAACTGTTCTTCGCGAGCTCCACTCTCTAATCCAAAATCGAGAGGCACTAAGCCTGCTCTAAAATTTCCGATGCCACTGGCAAATTCTCCGAAACCTTCAATGAGCCCCATGCCGCTCAATTCAACGCCGTACCTTGCCGGCTTGCCGATGAGTTCTTGATTTCCTAAAGTGATATCGGCCCACCAATGGGCATCGTTTTTCCAGCGAAATCCCACAAGTGCTTTAGCCAGCAAAAAATTCGCCGTTTTTGGTTCGGTGACTGAAAAACTGGGCTCCAGCAATAAGCGCTGCACACCCATTTCCCCTAAGGCTTCGTCGGCTAAAGCGGTCGCATTCCCTACGATGGTCGAAAAGAGAAAGGTCCAAAACATTTTCTTCATCTCTCCTATTTTATCTATAGAAAATTCAGGGGTCTAGAAGCATTTCTCCTGGTCTTGTAGAGACTGCAAGCAAATGTCAAAATTTTTTGATGCTAAGTTGGTTATCCCTATTCATCGCAGGCCTTATGGCTGGGCATGGCGTTCAAAGCTACGCCTTACCAGTATATTCAAAGATAAATAATCAATGGCCTTCTTTAAATGTGCCCCGTTCAGAGCTTGAAAAAAACTTGAGCGAAATTCGCTCAACTCCCTGGGTAGAAGTAAAAACTGAAGCCCCTATTGTGACTTCGTGGATGAGAGAAGCCGACCTGCTCAATGCCACGCATGTTTCGAAGTGGGCATTTATGATGAACACTGCCCGACTTAAAAATTTTCCAAATGAAAACTCCCTTCCTGCCAAACAAATGGCTCTGAGTGGGCCCTGGATAATTCACCAACATCGGGACCACTGGACACAGGTTTCATTGCCCCACAGGCCAGAAAAATATCCAGAAAAATATTGGGTCGAAAATTCTTATCTGACCGCCAAAGGCGATGATTGGGAATTTGCCGTAACAAAGAGGCCCACGTCGTTACTATCACAAGCTGACACTACCGGTAAAACCTTGTGTCAGATTAAATCCCAGGAGCGGCTGATTTTGCACTCCTTTAGTGGCCACTTTGCCAAAGTCCAAGGTTGCGGAGGATTAGGTTTTGTGTCACTGAAGGATCTTATCACAAAGGCTCATTTCGCAAAAAATGTTTGGACCACTGATGGCACCCACGAAATTCTTCGCGTAAATATTTCTGAGATTATCGATATAAACCTTCGGCCAATCTCATTTTCTTCAATTCGTGGATTTGAATTTCATTCGGGTATTCGAATTTCTAAAGGACAAGCCGCTCATTCAAACCAAAAATTATTTATTCGCAGAATCAAGAATGTTGTTTGGGGTTTGTCACAATTGCCTCACGCTGGCAAATTTTGGTGGAATACCGCTCAAAAAGATTCTGAACCATCACCCGAAACTACCAATCAAGAGCTATTAAAAAGAAAACTCTTCGATATGGTCAGCTCTCCAAAAAATCCCGATGAAAAATGGGCTTCTGCTGGTGGAATTTACAGAACTGTTAATGGCAAGACCTGGCAGAAGCTCGCTCAGTTTGAAAATAATAATTACCCCATTTATATTAGCGAAAAGGGTCGCGTACTCGTAGGCCCCTATTATAGCGATGATGACGGAAAGACATTTTCTTCTTATGTCCGTTGGGATTTGCTACTTGACCTGCTCAATCAAAAGTCTCACGCCCATTTGAGCGATATAAGGCTGAGCCAGATTCAGCCTTTAGACATTACTGGAGATGCTTTAAAATTGGTTTTTCATGTCGCAAATCAATATTTATCAATTGAAACTAAAGATTTTGGCGCGAGCTGGCAGCTCATGAAGAAATAGTCGCTAACCCTTCTATCATTTTTTCCCTAACTAGGTTTTGTAAACTCTCTAAATTTTCTAAATTATATTTGCCAGCATCAATGGTCGGCAAAATTTTAACAGTGACCACCGTTTGCCAATGATCAGCGCCCGGAAGTAAACTTTTTTTCTTTAGGAGATGATGGGCATTTTTGATAACGATAGGTACCAATAGTGCCTTTGACTCGATCGCAAAAATAAAAGGCCCATTTTTGAACCGCCCAATGACATTATCTATTTGCCGAGTGCCCTCGGGTGCCAATATAAAATTGGTTCCTTTCTGTAGACTCTCATAAACGGTGCGGTACATCGCTAATACCTTGTCTCTTTTGCTGCGCTCAATTTTTAAGGCGTTCACACTTCTCATACCTAATGACAAAAAGGGAATTCTAAATAGTTCTTCCTTGGCCCCAAAACGAATAGGAAGCTTCAGTGCGGCTACCAAAACCGGAATATCGTAGTGAGAACAGTGGTGAAATAAAAATAAACTCCCCTTTTGTGGCAAGTTCTCGCGGCCAAAGACTCTTAATCTACCGCCAGCGCTAAGCAGTAGAGTCCAGCCCCACAACCAGGGAAGAACAACAAAACAAATTCTGTCCCATCCCAAAGTACGCGTCAGCAAAAGTAAAATACTACAGATAACAGTAAACACTCCGACGCAAAAAATAGCAAAAAGTGCGCGCACACGAGTTAACACCCACCTTAAAAGCGACACTAGATCCCTCCCAACACACGACTGCGTGCCGCCGCGATCTGTCGCTCTTTATATTTATCATGGGCACTGGGACCTGAAAGTGTTTGTAGATAGGTCTCTTGACTCATAATTTGCACTTCATAAGGATAGTAAAAACTCAAGTGTCGCTGGGCCTTCTCGAGAATATTCTCGATCGTGATACGCCGACGGTTAATAAATTTGATCGCACGATAATTTTCGCCAGAAAAAATATTTTCGCGCTCTTTATATTCAGCTCTGGTCATTTCATTTTCCAATTTTTCGTGCAAGTCTTTATCCACAGAATCGCTGTTTAAATCGCGACCAGATTTTTTGACTTCATCTAAATATTCGAAAAAAAGATTTACGGGATAAACGGTGTTTCTGGCTTCGGTAATCACGTTATTAGGAAAACTCACCAAGTGTTCTTCTATTAAAAATCGCACCACTCGGAAAGAGTCAAAGATCCCTTTAGTGACAAAGCGAATCCCCACTCTATCCATTATAAATGGAGCCACATACTCACGCTTAGCCAGCAGTTTAACAACTGCACTGGTAGAGGTTTTTAGCGGTTTCACATCGAAGCGAACCAACTTTATTTGATCTTTGTCAGCCTCCCGACCGAGTGTCACACCCCCGACACCCGAGATCTCAACAAGCCGTTCTTTAAAGGGTCGTAAAATCTGTAATTGCATTTGCTCGATAAAATGCGAACTCAAATCATTTTTTAGATGCACGAGAACATGCATAATTCTTAAAATAGCACATGACCATTTTTGAAAAACATTATCGCCTTCGCTCATTGTACTCGAATAAATAAGCAGGTAACCGATGTGTCCAAGTCGGTTGGGATCTAATAAGACCTCGGGTAGGTCTTTGGCATTAACCTTAAAAACATCCTTTAGCATAGTCACCGCTTGGCGATGAAAAGACCAAATTTGTTCTCTGTCCTTATCCTCATCCCAGTTATAACCATAGGTGCGAATAAACTCATTAGCTTCTTCGAGAGTGTGAATATTAAGGCGAGGTATGTCGATGGCAGAGATGCCACCTAAAACGACATCAAAGGCTTGGCGGGGGAAGTCATATTTACTAGACGACATCCCTTAGATGATTAGTCTTAATCAGCTTAATTGCAAATGAAAAAGTCGCAAGCAACAATTGAGAATTTTCCGAGCTGTTGGTAGCCCTTGGGCAGTCCAGGATCAGCAGAAACCCAGTTCTGATAAAATACGCTTCCTTCAAATCTGGCGCCCATGACGTTACCAATAAATTGAATATTCCCGTAGTTATCTGAAAAAGTGAGGTTCACGTTTAAACCATTTGACTGGCTTGAAGCGCCAATCATATCGATGGGGTATTCAGGAATAATTTTACCATCTCTATCGCTTGTTCCCGCTAAAGAATCCCAAACCACCAATCGAAGTGAAGCCGTGGCTAGATCGATATTAGTGATGGCGCCACTGGTAACAGTTGCCTTGACCGCGCCTTGAAACATCACTCCTGTTTTTTGTCCCGCGAGGGGATCAACTGTTCCCATTTCGCTCAGCGGGACTGTTGCTGACATAAGGCCTTGCACCTGTGTGTTAAAAAAGCCATGTTGCCATGTAGGTTCTGAAGTAACATAACCCCATTGACCAGAGTTGTTTAAGTTAAGCTGCCCAACCATACCTTGTGCGATATTGGTATAAGCGCTCTGGCCTCTGGCCAAACGTTGAGTCAGGGTCTGTCTTTTGTTTGACTTTGAACAGGCCGCGCCCAAAAACAGAGTCAATAATAGTGTCGAAAAGCAAAGCACCTTTTTCATGATAAACTCCTTGATGTCCTTACTTATCGCAAGCGCCATGCCTATAGATTCAGGCCCTAATACAATACATTAGATTTAATGCTAGTCTTTTAGGGGAATTACCACGGGGAGACCCATTTAGCGGCTCAGTGGCTAAACTGTCGACAGGTCTAATAGAATCCTAACAATATCCAGATACCCTCAGGTACGATGCTCAAAAAACTCAACGCCGACAGCTTTGTTAAGTGGGCCCTTTATTCTACCCTTTTAATTTCCGCATTTACTACCCTAGCGGTCGTGTTTGTGATTGGCCGTGAGTCCTTTAATTTTTTCTCGCAGGTAGGAATATTAGAATTTATTTCTGGCACGCGCTGGGAGCCGCTACTTGATCCTAAATCGTTTGGCGTATTGCCTCTCGTTTGCGGCACGGCGCTTGTTGTCTTTGGCTCAGCACTTATTGCCTTACCAATGGGTATCGCCGTAGCCATTTTTCTAAATGAATTTGCTGGCAAAAAACTGCGCCGAATTATCAAGCCGATTTTAGAAATTCTCGCGGGTATTCCGACAGTCGTGTTTGGTTATTTTGCACTAACTTTCATTACACCCGTTTTAAAATCCGTATTTCCATCGATCCAAGTTTTTAATGCTTTAAGCGGAGCCATCGTCGTTGGCATTATGATTTTACCAATGATCGCCTCTTTAACTGACGATGCCTTACGAGACTTACCTAATACTTTACGTGAAGGAGCCTACGCCCTAGGTGCAACCCACTTTGAAACCATTACTCAGATATTAATTCCGGCAAGTTTAGCGCGCATTGGGGCAGTAACAATTTTAGCCATCTCGCGCGCGATTGGCGAAACCATGGCCGTGACTTTAGCCGCTGGCGCTACGCCAAACATTACGCTTAATTTCTCTGAGAGTATTCAGACGCTGACAGCCTATATTGTTCAAGTAAGCCTCGGAGACGTGCAACAAGGCGGAATCGAATATTTGACCTGTTATGCCGTCGGTGGACTCTTGTTTGTGATGACTTTTACTTTAAATGTCATGGGACATAAATTGATTTCTCGTGCCCGAATGGTTCAATTATGAATCACCGACACCTCAAAAATTCAATATTTAAATACACCTGTATATTGGTCGTCATCCTTTCAATTGCCATATTGGGAATTTTAATTGGGCAAATTATTCAACAAGGCCATTCATGGGTTACTATGGATTTTTTAAAGAACTTTCCTTCACGTCTGCCAAGTCGCGCGGGAATTAAAGCCGGTCTTTGGGGTACACTCTGGCTTTTAGGGCTGACCGCACTCCTCGCAATTCCTATCGGAATATTTTCAGCGGTTGCACTTGAAGAATATATGAGAGAATCGAAAATTAAAAAGTGGTTACAGATTAATGTTTCAAATCTTGCAGGGCTACCCTCCATTGTTTACGGTCTATTGGGCTTATCTATTTTTGTCAGAGGACTCGGCATGGGACGAAGTCTGTGGGCCGGCAGTCTCACCATGGCACTTCTTGTTCTACCCGTGATTATAATTGCATCTCAAGAATCGATTCGAGCTGTTCCCAAAACTATTCGTGAAGCTGCCTACGCGCTTGGGGCCAGGAAATGGCAAGTTGTATTTATGCAGGTCCTCCCGGCCTCTGTACCTGGAATTATGACCGGCATCATTTTAGCCCTTTCGCGAGTGGCTGGAGAATCAGCGCCATTGATAGTCATAGGAGCGCTAACGTTTGTGAACTTTGTTCCGCAAGGACCCAGCGATTCATTTAGCGCGCTCCCCATCCAAATTTTTAACTGGTCATCTCGCCCGCAAGAGGAGTTTCATGGACTCGCTGCCGGCGCAATTATAGTCTTGCTCGGAATTTTGTTTTCACTTAATCTCGTTGCAGTTTTTATTCGCGAACGCTACCAGAGGTATCGAACATGAGTATTAAAGATACGTCAAATCATGCGTTTAACATACAATCTTTAAGTGTTTTCTATGGCCCCAAAGAAGCTGTAAAAAACGTCAGCTTTAAGATCCAAGAGAAAATGGTAACAGCAGTCATTGGCCCCTCAGGTTGTGGTAAAAGTACTCTCTTAAGATGCCTTAACCGCATGAATGATTTTATATTGGGTCTCAAAGTCGAGGGTAAAATATTTTACCGCGACGAAAATCTCTACGCGCCTAAAGTTGATGCCGCAAGCATTCGCCGTAAAATTGGGATGGTTTTTCAAAAACCCAATCCCTTTCCTAAGTCCATCACTAAAAATATTTCTTGGGGTCCTAAAGTCAATGGCTTTACCGGCGACATAAATGAATTGATTGAAACTTCTCTGAGGCGCGCGGCCTTATGGGATGAAGTTAAGGATCGCTTGAATGACAGTGCCCTCACCCTTTCTGGCGGTCAACAGCAGAGGCTTTGCATCGCAAGGGCGATTGCTATGAACCCCGAAGTGATTTTAATGGATGAGCCCTGTTCGGCCCTTGATCCCAATGCCACTTCTCGTATTGAAACTTTAATTCATGAGTTAAAAAATCGTTTCACAATCATTATCGTAACTCACAATATGCAACAGGCCGCGCGAGTTTCTGACGAAACCGCATTCTTTTACGAAGGCGCCCTTGTAGAATTCGGTGAAACTGATAGAATATTTACGAACCCTCGTGAAAAACGCACGGAGGACTACATTACCGGCCGGTTTGGATAGGGCTGGAAAAAGTGGAATAAGGAAGCACAATGGCAAATCACTTACGCTCAGAATTAGAAAGATTGAAAAACGAATTATTGGATTTAAGCACCCAGGTGCATGGGGCTCTCAACAAGGCTGTTTTATCTGTAAAAAATCTTGATCAAAATATTGCCCGTGAAGTCATTGAGCAAGATAACATCATTGATCAGGCCGAAGTTGAGGTTGAAGAAGACTGTTTAAAGATCCTCGCGCTCCACCAACCTGTGGCCAATGATTTGCGATTTGTTGTGGCCAGTTTTAAAATCAATAGTGACCTCGAACGAATTGGCGACCTGGCAGTCAACATTTCTGAACGTACCATTTATTTGGGCAAGGGCCCGCCCGTAAAAGTACCTTTTGATTTTGGTAAAATGTCAGAAAAGGTTTCGATTATGCTCAAACGCGCTATCGATGCCTTTGTAAATCAAGATGTGAAATTAGCTCACACCATTTGGCAGTCTGACGATGAGGTGGATCAAATAAATTCTGAGATGTACGATTGCGTTTACAACGAGATCAGACGCTCGCCGAATGATGTTGAAGGCCTAATTCATTATCTTTCAATATCTAGACACTTAGAGCGAATTGGGGATTACGCCACCAATATTTGTGAAGATGTTATATATATGGTCGAAGGTAAGATCGTGCGCCATAATCCAGAGAAATTTTAAAAACCCTTCCAGCAATCTAAATATTTTTTATCTCTAAATTCAGAGTTTAGAGCAATCTCGGTCGGATGATAAACCATGTATGACTCAAACATAAAGGCCATTGTGTTGGTAATTTTTTGAGGTTTGAGTTCGGCAAGACTTGCCGCCTCATATGTTATTTTATCGGGCCCATGCGGCTGCATGCAATTGTGTAAGCTGGCGCCCCCTGGCAAAAACCCGTCCGCCTTGGCATCGTACTCGCCATGAATCAGTCCCATAAACTCACTCATAATATTACGATGAAAATAAGGCGGCCTAAAAGTATGCTCGGCCACCATCCAACGTGGTGGAAAAATCACAAAATCAATATTGGCAGTTCCTGGTTTATATGAGGGAGAGGTCAGCACTGTAAAAATAGACGGATCGGGGTGATCGTAGCTGACTGTATTTATAACTTGAAAGTTTCGTAAATCATATTTGTAGGGAACGTAATTGCCATGCCAGGCCACCACATCAAGCGGTGAGCGCTCTATTGCTGACGTCCAGACATGGCCCTGAAATTTACAAAGGAGTTCAAAGGAGCCTTTTTTGTCTTCATAATGCGCGCCAGGAATTTTAAAATCTCTGGCATTAGCTAAACCATTGGCTCCAATTGGTCCTAAATTGGGAAGTACGAATGGCGCGCCATAATTTTCTCCGATGTATCCCCGCGCGCTGCCTTTTATCTCAACTTGAAATTTAATACCACGTGGAATCACGCATATCTCGTAAGGAGTGACGTCGAGAACACCACATTCGGTTTTTATTTTAACGTCACCTTGTTGAGGCACTAGCAACATTTCGCCATCAGAATTATAAAAATATCTATTTTCCATCGACTTGTTACAGGCGTAAAAGTGAAGGGCACAGCCTGATTGGTTGGTCACGCCATTTCCGGCCATGGTGATAATACTATCTATAAAGTCAATTGGTCTGCTAGGAATTGGTAAGGGGTTCCAACGCAGTTGGGTGGGAGGTGTCGGAATTTTATCAAAGGGCGCACTTTTTAGCGTCCTGTGTTCATATATCTTAAAATCATTATGTAACGCAATAGAGGGCCTTAAGCGATAAAACCAAACTTTTTGATTCTCAGAACGAACTGCTGTAAAAGAAGTTCCATTTAACTGTTCGGCGTAAAGCCCGCGCGCAGGTTTTTGCGGCATGCTCTGGCCAATAGGCAAAGCACCTTTTTCGGCTTCTGTTTCAAAGTAGTTACCAAATCCCGACTGATACGATAAATTATTTTCCATATCACTTCATTTCTTTAGTTGATTAGACACACCTTTGATTTTTTCTTCAATCTCTTTGGCATCACCTAAGTAACGATGACTTTTAATTTTCAAACTACCGGGGTCAACTTCGTAAGCTAAAGGCACACCGGTGGGAATATTGAGTTCAACGATGTCTTTTTCTGAAACATTATCTAAATATTTTACCAGCGCTCGAATACTATTTCCGTGAGCAACCACCAAAACTTTTTTACCCTCTTTAAGTTTTGGCGCAATCTCATCAAACCAAAGGGGCATAAACCGCGCTTCAGTGTCCTTGAGCGACTCTGATTTTGGCTCATCCTTTTTTGCGTCCATTTTAGGTGGCGGAGGAATGTCGTAACTCCGACGCCAAATTTTTACTTGGTCTTCACCATATTTTTTAACGGTCTCCGACTTATCAAGTCCTTGCAAAGCTCCATAATGGCGTTCGTTGAGTCGCCAGCTATGTGTTTGCGGAAGTCCCATTTGATCGAGAACATCTAAAACATGCCACATGGTGCGAATGGCGCGTTTAAGAACAGAAGTAAATACAACATCAAAGTGAAAGCCTTCTTTTTTTAAGATCAGCCCTGCGGCTTTAGCCTCAACTTTACCTAGTTCAGATAGATCAACGTCGACCCAGCCGGTAAATCGATTTTCTTTATTCCATTCGCTTTGACCGTGCCGAAGCAGCACGAGATTTTCTCTCATCAAACCCACTCAATTATTGATAATCACTTAAGATTCTTATTCAAGATAAAGACCCCTGTCTAGAGTTTTCTCTAGAGATTTTTGGCAAACTCTGCTAATTAGAGGCAGTATATGGAGCATGAAACCTTGAACACGCCTAACTTACCAGAAAAACTCCCTTACTTTACTTTTCCAATGGTCGCTGCTCAAAACCTAAGAAATGTAGGTGGCAAGGCCTTTAACCTAGCACTATTAAGCCGACAAGACCTACCTGTTCCGACTGCCATCGTGCTTATGAAAAAACCAGAAAATTCCCTGGATTGGTCCAAAGTTTTTAATTGGTGGAGAACTCAAAACAATCAGCCCCTCGCCGTCAGGAGTTCCGCCAAAGACGAAGATTCCAGTGACCTAAGTTTTGCGGGACAACAGACAACTTTTCTGAATGTTCTCACTGAAGAATCCCTAAAAAATGCTGTAGAGAACTGTTTTGCCTCGATTCATCGAGAGGCCAGTCGCGCTTACCGAGATTTTTTTAAAAAGAAAAATCTTTCGTTAGAAATGAATGTCGTTTTGCAAGTCATGGTTAACGCCAAATTTGCAGGAGTTTATTTTTCAAAAGACCCGCGAGGTAAAGTCCCGACTTGGATTGTTGAAAGTATAGAGGGCCTAGGCGAAGATTTAGTTTCAGGAAGAAAAAACCCCGCGAGATTTAACGAAACCACAATTGTCGACAAGCAACTTCCGGGATTTACTAGTGAGCATTTAAAAAAAGTTGTCGAAATGGGCAATCGTATTCGAGATATTCTTAATTTTGAAGTCGACACCGAATGGGCCTTTGATCAAGCTGATAATTTTTGGTTACTTCAGGCTCGACCTGTGACAGCGCTTCACAGCCACTCCAATCAGCAAAAAGAAATCGAAAAAGAGTTAAAACGCCTCAGAAAAAAACATCCCAGAAACGTCATTTGGGATGGTCAAACGTTTTCAGAATGGACCGGATTTCCCAGTTACTTAACTTTTAGTATTTGGAAAAACGCCTTTGCACCCGAAGGTGCTTTCTCTAAGGCTCTACAGCGCATTGGCTATTTGGGGTTTACGAGTCACTCTTTTTCTCCCAAAGACACACTCCTCGAACGCGTATTCGGTCGAGCCTACGTCAATTTAAGCTTGCTTGAACCTCTGTTTTTTGGTCCCACTCCCTACAGCATCATACCCATTCCTCGGCCCCATTTAAAATTCAATTGGCGAAAAATCAACTTTACTACTATCTTGCGCACCCCCCAAGCTATGTACCGAATGGCGCTCGTGGCATGGCGGCTACAAAGCGAACGACGAGGTTTTTTAAATCGCTGTGCCTCAGAACTTGCTAAATTTCGAAATGACTTTGCTCGGCCCGTAGATCCCGATTTTTTTAAGGATTGGGAAAACGACCGCCTCGTTAAGCATTTTAGCGAAGAGGCCAAAAAGTTTTCTACCGAGCATCTAGAATGGCCTTTTGTTTTAATAATTCTTGCCGAGGCCACCTTACAAACCTTGCAGGCAATGCTCAAGCGAATTTATGGCGCCAAAGGCGCCGAACAAGAACTGCAGAAATGGCTCGGCATGGGACTACAGACCCTGACTGTGAAAATGAATACTGAGTACCGCGAAGCCAGTGGTCATCCTGAACAAAGAAGCTTTTTCATGAATCGCTATGGGCACAGGGGACCCGGCGAACTCGATTTATCTCACCCGCGTTGGGTTGAGCTTGGCGACCGAGCCTTTGGCAAGACATCAACAGGTTTTCAACTAAAATATGAGGATGTAGAAGCAGAAATCAATAAACTGGGCCGCTTTCAAAAGCCCATCATTCTACAAGAGTGGCGCTTTTTAAAAAAAATGTTAGAACTGCGGGAACAATGGAAAATGGAAATTATGCGGCCCTATGCCCACATGCGCTGGATGGCGCTTGAGATTGGCAAACGGCTTGGCATCGGTGAAGAAGTTTTTTGGCTGCGACTTACTGAAATTTTGAAATGTAAAAATTTTGCAACCTACGCCAATAAAGTAAATGATCGAAAACAGAGATTCAATTCCTTCAGAAAAATATCGTTTCCGGTTGTCGTGGGTCTTGATGAGCTTGAAGAAATCCTTTCTGGCAAGGACACCACTAATCGCGGCGCTCTTGAAGGCGAGGGGCTTTCTCCGGGGCTGGCCTTTGGCGAAGTCCGCGTGGTTGTGGATCCCGAGAAAGAGAATGTGAGCGAGTGGCCTGATAACGTCATCTTAGTGGCAGAGGCTACCGATCCTGGTTGGACGCCACTCTTTCAACACGCCAAAGCCGTAGTGGTTGAAAAAGGGGGAGTACTTTCACATTGCGCGATAGTCGCACGTGAAATGGGAATTCCGGCTGTCAGCCAAATTCAAAAGTGTCATTTACGATTAAAGAATGGTGATCAAGTATGGGTGGATGGAAGTAATGGGCGCATTGTTTTGGCTTAGGCGCAGTCCTATTTTAGCAGTCATTCCGACAGTGGCAATCCCCCTAACGATCATCGGCGTTATAATTAGTGCTATTGCCTCTTTTATCGCAGGCCTTTTTGGACTTGAATTAAAGTGGGAAGGCCCTAAAAGACTACTCGAAGTTTTTTTAAAACCTCGGGTCATTGTTGCCGCCATACTATTAAATCTGATTATTTGGGCCGGTATTAAGGCCTACGATTATGTTTCAACGATGGCACGGCCACTGACCTATGTGCAACTTAAAAACCACTTCAATGCCCTCCCGAGTGACAATCGAAAATACACTGACAACATTGAAACACCTAATATTTTTGAAAGCATCGAAGGGCTCACGATTAAAAAAATTAGCGCACTTACACAAGTGTGGGAAACTAAAGTTCCTAAGGGGGCTTTTGGTGGCCTTGTTTTTTCTGGCACTTCAATGTTTTTTGGCTCTGACGATGGCAATGTCTATGAGATGGACCCCACTGACGGCAAGGTCTTAAGAAAGTTCTACGTGGGCACCAGCGCCACCCCTAAAGTTGTGATTTGGAATAATCTTCTTTTTGCTGGCGAAGGCCACCACCCCACCCATCACGGCCGAATTTACGTCTTTGATTTAAAGTTTGGCACCCTGAAGGGGGTCTTCCAAACCAAGGGTCATACCGAAGGCCCGCCTATGGTGTATACTGTTTTGGGCCAATCTCTGCTCTTAGTAATGGCTGGCTCTGATGGTATTTACGGTGTTGATCCTTTGACCTTAAAGCAAGTTTGGCATCAAAAATTAGGCCATGTAGATTCCGAAGCGAGGGTTGAAGGCAATCGCATTTATTTTTCTCGCGGAGTGGAACGTGATTTTGATGTTCGCGATCATAAAGTCTACGCACTCGAATTTAGCACCGGTAATGTTATTTGGGAATCCGACACTGGGTCATCCAGTTGGCGCGCGCCCATTATTTTCGCGGATCGTGTTTGTTGGACGTTCGGTGAAATTTTTGTAAAAACCAAATTTGGTCAAGTGGGATGCTTTGATAAAACTTCTGGAAAACCACTGACGGCGGTTACACTCGACGGCTCATCGATAGGTACTCCTCTCCGTCTCGGCAGTTCGATTATTACCGCTGACCTGCAAGGTGGAATCTGCTCAATAGATCCCGTTACGGCCACAAGAAATTGGTGTGCCGATATTCCCAAAGGTAAATATTCTTATGCCTCGGCCAATTTTGACGGATATGGAAATATTTTGTTTCCGACAGAAAAAGACGGGCTCGTCGCGCTTGACTACAAGACTGGCGAAAAAACTTTTCAATGGAAGCCTGATGATAAACAGGCACCTTGGGGCATGGTAATGTCGGGCATTCATGTTAAAGATGACGAATTTTATGTGATCGATTGGAAGGGCACAGTTCGCAAATTAAAACCGGTTTATCAGTAAATATTTTGCTCGGTACGGATAGATCAATTACTCTAGCGCCTGGTTAACGTATTTTTATCTGTATGATGAAAAAGTTTTTCTTGGCCCTTAATTTTAAGGACCGAGTCCTCTTCATAGGTAAAACTAGTGTCACTATGAATCGTAATACTGAGATCAAAAGCCACTGTTTTAAACTCCACATCTAAAAATTTGCTCGAGCAGATTCCATAGGTTTCTGAACCCACTTTAGCTGACAATTTAAACTGCCGCGCCTGAACATTGGCAGTACCACCCGCCAAAACTGTGATGCCTCGAGGGACTAAAAAACAGCGCATTATCTGTTCGCTCTTTGCGTCCCACAGCCAGTAGCCGAGCTCCTCATGAAAGGCATCGGCCTCTCCCACCCTGAAGGCATTCGTTTGATAGCGTAGTCCATAGAGCTCTTGTTCGTGATTATTAACAGGTCCCATTGGCACAAAATTCATAACCTCGCGAAACTTAGTAGTTTCGGTTTTCCGGTCATGAGAGGGGGCAATATCAATACCCTTTTCACCTTCCCAAGTTCCGGCTAACGCAGCAAGAGGGCCCAATTTTTTTATGATTTCTGATTCCACGGCCACCTCCAAAAATATAGTGGTGTTAGCCTAGCGTGAGGATCCCAGTTTTGACAACTAATGAATTTGGAGGAAGCTTCGTTACCACCTGCTGTGGCACGGGATTTGCTTTAGTTTATGAGATATGCGAGGACCTATACAAACAATCATTAGCACCCTTTTTGCAATTTTGATTGTCTTTGCCATTTTGGCATTTGAAAAACGCGCTAAGGCTTCCGACTTTCAAGTGGAACGAGAGGTATTCCTAATACATCCGTTAACACCCAAGCTACCACACCATTAGTCCACAAAAAACCTTCTTGCGTAGGATATTTGTCGCCTCTTTCCTCAGGCAAACTACCCGTCACTACGTCAATTTTTTCGATGAGCTTAGTTGATGCTTCATATATTCTTAGATTTGATTCTACCCATTTTTCACCCAAGCGTGTGGCATCATTGATATAGCCATATTTAAGTAGTCCACTAATCGACATAAAATGGTGAGGGGCCCAGCCATACGGAAAATCCCATTGCTTTCCTGAACTAATATTTGACGAGGCGATTCCACCCTTTCGCTCAAGCATTGGCAAGAGGGCTAACAGGGATCGTGCTTGCTCGGGACTCGCCGCGCCCACATACATCGGTGCATATATGTCAGCGGTCAATACATTGCCCTTTTGATTTGATCTCAAATTAAAATCAAAATAACCGCCTTGTTTTTCATCCCACAAATAAGTGTTCATGGATAATTTTCTTTTTTCGGCGGCTTGTTCAAAATGTCTTGCATCGTCGGCTTTATCGAGAAGCCTCGCCATCCAAAGAAGATCGTGCTCCACCTGAAATAAAACAGAATTTAACAATACGCCTGCAACTTGGGTAGCCTCACCGCCAAAGGCATCAGTAAAATCCTTGCCGCTTTCAGCTTCAGCTCTCGCATCGCGGAAGGTTTTAGCAAGCACCTCGTCAGCATCTGTCGAATGCCTCTCTGGACGTGGGGTGTTTAAATCGTCATAATGGTGATTAAGTGCCGTTTTAATATCATAGCGAGTTTTAGGGTTCATCCAAAATTTTTGATATTCTGCTTTCACAAGTGGATAGGCCTTTTTACGAAGCCATTCCATGGTTTTTACATCGAGTGGAGCTGCTAGGGCTTGGTGTTCGATATACAACCTAATCATTTGCGATAAAAATGGCGGCTGTGATCGTGATAAATAATACTCTCGATTTCCGTTGGGAACAAAGCCATATTTTTTTACTAGAAAAAGGAAATTATCAATCGTCATCTTAACGATATTTGAGCGTCCTGTTTTTAAGAGCGTCGGCATAGCAAAAAATGAATCCCAATAGTAACTTTCTTTAAAACGAGAACCTGGAATCATCATAGGATTGGGTAGCGGGATCAAAGTTGACTTTGTTTTTTTGGGCGTTTTACGGATAAGATCTACCCAGGTTTTCTCGATATAATTAAAGAGGGTCTGAAATTTTATAGATTCAATGGTCCACTTCGGATCCAGCTCTCGCAAGGAGACGGGTTTAAGTTCATTTGCGGGCCGGTAGGTCTTTGCCAAAAGAAATTTTAATGCTTCAACCCGGCCCTTTTTAATTTCAACTTGCTGGCTTTCTATTTGGATCTTTTCTATTTGAGTTGTCGTGAGATTGCGGGGAACTAAGTCCGCTAAGGCCATAAAGTCGTCTACAATGCGGAGACTTCTGATTTCTTCCAAAAGCGGGTCTGTTAGAACTTGGGAATATGTTTTAACATTGAATGAATTGCTGCAGATGCTGGAGGCCATTACCGGTAGAATAAAAAACTGAATTAGAAAGTGGATTATCATCAACCGTTTTAATTGCAACGACAATGCCGCAACAAAGTGAGAATAAGCGTGCTAGTCGCCCCATCCTGTTGAAAAATTGGACATCGGGCCTATAATTGTCACACGGCGATCTTTAAAAAGTTTTAAATAAATTGGGGACATCGGCGGGTATTTTTGAGTATCTCGCTGTACTGACTTGGATTTTAGTACTGGTATGGGCTTCGCAGTGGAGAAAAGAGAGACATCCTGAAC
>Ga0163151_10002198_pt1 | contig 30891 bp, 26 predicted proteins | sample OliLakLV19MP5IB2_FD_145596 | JGI IMG/M metagenome (GOLD analysis project Ga0163151, IMG submission 145596) | Freshwater microbial mat bacterial communities from Lake Vanda, McMurdo Dry Valleys, Antarctica - Oligotrophic Lake LV.19.MP5.IB-2 | ecosystem: Environmental > Aquatic > Freshwater >...
ACGAAGTTCAAATCGATTGATTGTGAATTCCCCTTCTTTCTTCTACTTTTTCTTTCGTATTCTTCGAGCTAATCCTCCCCCGGTTTTCTTATTCTTCGATCTGATCTGAACTGATCTGATTTGGCTTGGCTTCTTTTTTACTACTACTTGCCTCTCTTTCTCATCCCTTCAGTTCTCGGCCTTTTCTTCTCTGCCTTCATTCTTTCTCACCTCTTTCATCTTCCTGCGGTCCCTTCTTTTTTTCAACTTCCTCTGTCTTCATTCTTTCTCACCACTTCAGCTGCGTTAGCCATCGTAAATTCGATTTTGTTGCAACCAATCATCGATTAAAAAATTAATTTTAACGCGACCTAATGCCTGTGATCGCGGTGGAATGATTCCCCACCCTTCCAATGCGTTTTTCCAGATGTAGTTCGCCGTATTCTTAAATTGGTGCATGCTTAGAATCATTTTTGTATATGCGAGTGAATTCCAAAATTTTCCTTTTGCATAGCCTCTGCGAGCATTCATCACATGTCTAGCAATAAGCCCTGTTATGGTTCTTAGAAATTTTTGAAACGCTTTCTTAGATGGGGCCTTAAGTAAAACGTGCAAATGGTTGCCAGAATTTGCAAATTTATGAATGTTAATCATATTCTTCGCTGCTGAAGAATATATGAGTCGTGAAATTGTATTTTCGTTACGTTTCTTGAGCATCGACCACTGACCATGAGCCTTTGTCGATCTTAAAACAAGATGAATTGCTTTTTTTGAATTAAACGGCCGATAAAGTTTACGTTTGCCAATACGTGTAGACCCTCCATGTTCTACCCTGTCATTAAAATCAGCAAAAGTTTTAGTTTTTTCAAATGTGAGTTGCTTCAAGATTTTCTTCATAAATTGTTATTTCGCCTCAAATATTTACAATATGTATCTTGATCTATGAATTATACGACCTTTAATCAACCTTGGATAACACGACCCTGAATTACCCCTTTCGAGTTGTTCGCATACTATTAGAATTTTTACGGAAATCAATAAAAACAGTGGGGCAATGTCATATTATGTGAATTGTAGAAATCATGTAATTGAAGGGTAATCAAATCGTTGCAGTATAGAAATCATGTAATTGAAGGGTAATCAAATCGTTGCAGTATAGAAATCATGTAATTGAAGGGTAATCAAATCGTTGCAGTATCACAATTTGCTCGTAAGCTGTGGGGGAAACCGGAAACTAAACGTGGCGTACTCTGGCGTTATTCAGCGAGCTTGCTGTACCCCAGAAGGTTCCCTGTGTTCTCTGCCATTCCCTGTGTTCTCTAATTTGCTCGTGAGCTGGAGGCAGTACCAGTAGCAGATGTTTTGGCAGTAATTATGTCGGTTGTAGTGTCAGATGACTTGATAAAATAATTTTTCGCCAATTTACATTCACTAATTACAAAATTTTGAGCTGCTAATTCTTTATAACGTTTTCTTGCCAATGAGTTTGGCTGAACGGTGATTCTGTTACTCACTGTTAGATCAGCATCCCAGAGAAAAAGATCTTCAATGACAAAACGAGCGTCTAAATTACAAAGGTCGTCATAGGGATACTTGTCGAAAAGAGTTTGTTTGATCTTTGCTACAGATGTTGGACTTGAAAAGAACTGGCTTACGAAATAATCGTAATCCTGTGTAGCAAGAAGCACGTTGGCCAATTTTGCAACATCTGAATTTTTGAATTTTTCTAAATTTCCAGGCATTCTACGATTAAGTTCTTCTGATTTCAATTTTGCTTCAAGGCGCTTTTTTTCAGCAATTAAACGTCGCCCCTCGGGAGTTAAATAATCTTTCACATAGTATAAGCCTCCAGCAATGACGCCAGTTGCAACAGCTGCTGCGGCAAGAGGTTTGATCGAGGAACTTCTTGCTTGTCTAACAAGTTCTTGCATTTTACCCATCAAAGTGTGATCTCGGCTTATATATTTTTTATAAAAGCTTGCCCCATTTAATGACTTTTGAGCATTTGCTATTTTTTCTAATGGGATGTTTTGTCTTAATGAGCTGTTCATGTTGGGAGAAGTATTTTTTGTATCAAGGCCAATTTCAACTTCTTTTATAAATGCCGCGATTTTATTCGGAGCAACACCTTCTGACGCTAAAGTAGTACGCAAATTCATAAGTGCCCGAACGCGTTCAATAGAGTATGTGGGAGTATCATCTACTAAATCTGCAATTGTTTTGGTTTCGTCATTCATTGCCAGGCTATTGACTGATATTGTCAGAACACAAAACATACTGAAAACTTTTAATGTGCTCAGAGATTTTGACAATACGCCTGACCTTAATAATGCGGTACCCGATCTTAACCATGCATATTTTCTAAATTTTGGTAGTTCTATCAAAGTAACAACATCGGTTTTCATATAACTCCCACTTCAATCAAATTCAGGCGTACTGGCATTCGTATGTTTGAGTATGTTCTGTAGATTCAAATTGCGAAATCTAGACCACGCATAAGGCAGTACAATTACACTCACCACATCTCTGTGCTTAGAGTAAAATCAGGTGTCTAAAGTTTAGACAGGCTCTAATAGCGACGGCGGGCTTTAGGTACAGGTAGTTCTTGAAGCATTTCTTCTCGAAAACTTGTGCGAAATTTTATAAAATTTTTCATTTCATTTTTTTGACGAGCAAGAATCATGAGGCGATCATCGTTATGCAGCTCGCCTTTGATCATCATATCATCTAGATCAAGTCGAGCCTTTGTTTGTGCATGAGCTGATTCCAACGGTAGAATAAACAAGATCAAGAGCACGAACACAGTCTTGCCAATAAACTTGCTCTGGGACATTCCTAATGTTTTGAGAAATCTAACACCTGATATGAGGGCTTTTTTAACAGAATTGTAAGACAAAAATGTTTTGTTGACCTTCATAGCTTTGCTGGTCTTCATGGTTTTGCTGGTCTTCATGGCTTTGCTGGTCTTCATGGTTTTGCTGGTCTTCATGGCTTTGCTGGTCTTCATGGTTTTGCTGGTCTTCATGGTTTTGCTGGTCTTCATGGCTTTGCTGGTCTTCATGGTTTTGCTGGTCTTCATGGCTTTGCTGGCTCCGGTATTTGATAAAGTGTAAAAGTACCATCACGTACTTGAAGCCCACTGTCACGGCCCAATCGTTTTATTGTACCAGGGTTTCCACTCAAAGTTTGAACGCTGTACGCATAATAACCAGCACCTGTAGGGTCTTTTTCAAGACTTTGAATGTAATAAATTAGTACTGTATTATCCCACTCTTTATGCGCATACAAAGGCCCTAGTGAGTTTTGTGCACTAACAGACTTAGTGTGAAATAATTTAAGATTATCTTGTTTAAATCGATAACAACTTTGACCCTGATCATTATATTTATCAAACTCAATACGTGTGTCGTACATCTCTGTTGGTGCCATATTGTAATCATAAAATAAGGGATTACGATGTTGGGTGATTTGCTCACCCGCATTCACGGGTTCACCATCATAGCTTTTAAAAACATTAAACATATCAAGTGCTGATGAACGATTTTTAAGCATAAGATACTCAATACCATCGATAAACCAATCGAAATCAGTATCAGGATTTTTCGCATCAGCTCGGTTTAATTTTGTTCCAGTGGGATGCTCATTATACATGTAGAGCTCTTCACATGCTGTTAGAAGATCAAAGTCTTCATCAGTGCGATCATAACAAACAGGTAAAGACCCTCCAGTTACTTTGGAAATATAATGGAAATAATCTCCGTACCCGTCACCTTTTGAAAAGCGATTTTGTGGATCTGTTTTTGTTGTATAGGTTTCGTCATCATCACATAAACCATCGGCATCTGAATCAAGTGAAATTCTTTTTTTATCTAAACAAACTGCACTGTTTAGATTGTAGACTAAAATCTTATTCACCTGATAGGTGTCTGCGTGCGCACCTGCATTATTGAGCAAATCATCGATTTCAAAATCAGGCATTGCATTGGTATCAACGAATTTACCGTGTCCATGTTCTGCCATTTGTTTTAAACCATCGGCAGTTGCCGGGTCAAAAGCACCATAATAGGCAGTGCTGAAAGTTATTTTTCCCGGAATCGTATTCACGAGATCATCAACATCGCTAAAAGCATCAGCCCCTGCAGGGCCTTCAGCTCCATAATCAGTTGGTCGACCGTCAGAAACGAAAAATACAACATAGTTATGAGTTTCATTTGGGTGAAGTGCTTGGTCATTGATGATGGCTTTTTTAGTTAATGCAATTGCAGCACGATAAGGTGTTAGGTCGTTGTCAGGGCCACGTTGAAGTGCCAAAGCATTATTCATAGCCGCAATGTTATTTGGTACTCCAACAAATGTAGGATTTTGATCATTGCCGTCATTAATAAATGCAGTGGCTGAACTACCAGCAAAGGCAATGTAGCCCCAGGCAATATTAGGATTATCACGTCTCGGACTACTAGCGGGGCTGTTAAAAAAACGTTCGATGTTATCAGCGCGTTTTGCATTGCCGGGGTCTGTGTCCACGTTACTACCTGATTTATCAATGACGAACATGAATTTTGTTATGCCATTACTAATTTGTGGCGCTTGAGTACAAAAATAGCCCTCACTTTTAACTGATGCGGCTTGAATTTGTTTGGCAAGTCTTGCATCACTGCAACCAAATGCGAAACCAACACTTACCACGAATACGAGATACTTCATTATTACCCCCGTTTGAATGAACTTCCCCTTTCTTAAAGTAAAGCAATGGCCATGCCCAAAAGACCATGGTCTGTAAAGTTAAATTCAGATTAAATTCAATGTGATAACAGCGCTAGATAGAGGTCTATATTAAGAAAATTTGTATAATTAGAATATTTTGTATTTAAATTAAACGCTTTTCATAAACTTTATTTGAGACACAAAACTTGGGAAGTTTTATTCGAAGCACTTTTTTGAGCAAAACTTTATTCCAGGCACTTTTCTAGTGAATTTCCATGATATTTAATCAGTAAAGAAAACTCATTTTTTGGTTCGATAAGTGGAATATCAGTGAGTAGTTTTTCATTCTCTTGAAGTATATCGAGAAACAATTGTTTTTCATAAAGTACGTAATCAGTTTTTAATTCTTTGTTGGCTTTAAATTTAGCCCGTACTGCATCGACGCGCATTCGCTTAAATCTAACTTCTTCAAGTGCGTTATACTCGCCTGTTTGGTCATCTTTTTTTAATTTCAAGAGGGTATAGGATAAGACTTCAAAATCTTTATTATTGCCTGAGTAAACAAATCCGCAATTTATAGAGGGTGCAATGGGTTTTATAATCAAAAAAACATCACCGGTTTTTTTGCCCGCGTTAAAACCTTGGGGCACAGGGCTTTGAAAGCATGAAATATTCAATGCTAATAACGCAATTAGGCTAAATATTTTAGTCTGATAATGCACAAGTTCCTCTTTAATTTATTAAATCAAGTATGCGAGATCGATATCAAATCAGCAATAGAAAATATTTCAGGAATGCTCAATTATCAGGCGGTTTAACTATTAAATTCTGCTTTATCCAGGTGAGGATCTCCCCTTTATGAGTAAACTCATTCTCAAGTTGCGCATCAAATGCCTTTTGAAGTGATTCACCTAAGGTTTTTCCTGGTTTTAAGCCCAAAGACATCAAATCAGCCGCCTCAATAAGAGGTTTGGGAAGTATACGATTCGCTTTCACGTATTGAAGTATTTCAGGTTGAATCTTATTTTGAATATCTAAAAACTTGATTGCAGTTTCAGTTCTATTTTCAGCAGCGGTTTTCTTTTTATCTGGTGTATTTAATCGATCAAAAATAAGCAGACTCGTCGCAATTTCTAGAGTTGTCGCAATGCTTTGTGCTTTTTCATTAGAAAATTTAAGTCGTTTAAATATTTTAGCATGATCATCAGCATTTTGAATCAAAGAGAATAAAAATAACCAACCTAGAATTACTTGGTCAGAATCACCTGTAGTGTTTTTCAAATAATCGACGATCTTAGAGTCATATATGAGTTCAGGAAATATAACGTCTAACAAACCAGAATCTTGTAAAAGCTCAAGGCCTCGATCTGGTCTTATTCCGGAAAGTAACTTTTCTAATTCATCACTTATGCGTTCCCAACTCACTGTTGTTATAGTTTGTGAAAATTTTGTGATGACGTCATAAGTAGACTTATCTAATTGAAAATCAAGCTGGGACACAAAACGAACTGCCCGTATGATTCTTAATTTATCTTCTAAAAAACGATCTTCAGGTAACCCAACTGTTCTAATGATTCGTGACTTTAGATCAACCATTCCATTTACAAAGTCATGAACTTCACCTTCAAAAATATCGTAAAAAAGTGCGTTTATAGTAAAATCACGACGTTTAGCATCTTCTTGAGGTGTCGCTAGTTCAACTGAATCAGGGCGCCGCCCGTCGGTATATGAACCATCTTTTCTAAATGTTGCGACTTCAATATCTCCTGAAGCCTCAATGACTCTAATCACCCCAAAGGCTTTACCAACATCAACTGTCTTATTGAAGAAACTTTCGACTTTTTTAGGCCGAGCATTTGTTGCGATATCAAAGTCTTTGGGCATGATGCCTAAAAGCCCATCTCGTACACATCCGCCTGCAAGCCAGGCCGTATAGCCATTTCCATGCAGCTTGGTACAGATTTTTTTCACATCATTCCATTGAGGGTGTTTTTTAAAGATTTCCATATTATAGACTATTTTATGAATGCTCTTGATGAAATGTCCATCTCTACAGCTGACCAGATCAAAATTCTGGGTCGTAAATACTTTGATGAAGTAGCCTTCACGTCAGCTACACGCCCTTCAACGATGGATTATTACGAAAAATGGATTGCTGAGGGGCAACATGGGTCAATGAGCTATTTGGCCAGGCATCAAGAGAGAAAATCAAACCCACAGCTTTTACTTCATAATGCAAAATCTTGGATTTCATTTATTCTCAACTATGACACTCAAGAACCGCTGAGTATTGATCTCAAAGACGAGTTTAAAAAAGATAAAAAAGGCTGGATCGCACGTTACGCTCGAGGCACTGACTATCATTTTGAAATTGAGGCTAGGCATCAAAAATTAATAAGTGAACTAAAAATGATGTATCCAACTCATGGGTTTTTAAGCTGCGTTGATACAAAAGCAGTGCTTGAACGTGACGTTGCCCAAAGATCAGGGCTTGGTTGGATAGGCAAAAACACATGTCTCATCAATCAAGAATTTGGAAGTTTTGTTTTCTTAAGTGAAATCCTCACAACCCTTTCATTGCCACAAGATAAGCCAGTGATGGATCATTGCGGAACTTGCACAAAATGTTTAGATGCCTGCCCCACAAAAGCTTTAGTGGCTCCTCACAAACTTGACGCCAAAAAATGCATTAGTTATTGGACAATTGAAGTTAACGAAGAACCTCCAAAAGAATTGTCAAAAAATTTTGGTACGAATTTTTTTGGCTGTGATATTTGCCAAGATGTCTGCCCGTGGAATCAAAAATCAAGAAGAACCCAACAGCTTTCACCGCAAAAAGAATCGGGATTAATTGATTTAAGATCATTACTTAAAACAACGGATAGCGATTTAAAAAAAGATGTCCAAAATACTTCATTAAATCGAGCCAAACCCCCACATCTTAAGCGAAATGCTTTTACTGTTTTAGAAAATTTAGAAGGATAATAAACTTATGTTACGCGCAAATATTCATTCATTACTCATTGGGCCTGAGAAAAACTTTTGTTATCTCATTTACTGTTCTAAAACAAATACAGCGGCCCTTGTTGATTCAGCGTTTGAATTTGATCGTGTCATAAAATGGGTGAATAGCTTTAACCCGCAACATCCTCCAGAAATCAAATATCTCATTGCTACACACGGCCACTCAGATCACGCTGGAGGGTTTCCTGAAATGCTAAAAATACTTCCTAATGCCAAAGTAGTAGCCCATGAATTTGAAAAACAAAGGTTACAAAGTGCTCAAATTCCTCTTCATAAACCTTTAAAAGATCACGAAGAATTTCAAGTTGGTGAAATATTGGTGCGTGCCCTTCATACACCAGGGCATACAGAAGGTGGATGTTGTTATCTTATTGATGATCAACTTTTAAGTGGTGATACCCTTTTTGTTGGGCAATGTGGGAGAACTGATTTGCCCGGAGGCAGTGATAGTGATTTATTTTTAAGTCTGCAAAAACTTAAAAAATTACCAGCCACCACCCGAGTTTTTCCGGGGCATGACTATGGCGTAACACCCACATCAACAATTGAGATTGAAATGCTAAAAAACCCAACTTTAATTGCAAAGTCGTTACAAGACTTTATAGCACTTCCTTAAATTTTTTTATCGCCTACCAATAATATTCTCCTTGCCAACTGCAAGTTACATGTACACATTAAGCCTATGAAACTTGAACTCTATCATTTCGAATCATGTCCATATTGCAAACGAGTTATTAAGGCCATTAATGAATTAGGGCTCAAAGATAAGATCGCGATGTATGATACGTTAGAAGACCCAGCTGCAGGAGACAGGCTTTTAGCCATTAATGATGATGAGCAAGTACCCTGCTTAGTTGTCGATGGCAAACCCATGCTTGAATCTGATGAAATCATCGCTTGGCTTAAAGAGAATAAATCTAATATTGGCTAACTGGGTTCTTTTCCTATATTGACCTTATCTCAGGTGAAATTACTAAAATTTAAACAATCTTCACCGCTCTAAAAACTTCTGTAGATGTATCAGATAAAACTTCTGAATGACCCCACCGGCACATATAACCACTGGGCTTACCGTTTAGAAAAAACATTCCGTATTCAGTGGGTTTGTCTTCATACAATGGTAGATTAATTCTTTGTTGTGCGATCCAGGGTCTTTTAGCTTCGGTTTCAGCGAGTACTTGAAGCAGACAATTTTTCCAGCGGTCATCTGGCAAATCGATACCTCGAATAACTGACTGACCAGAAAAGCTTAAAGCCCCTTTGAGAACCCATTTTTCTTTTTCATTTTGCATTTTTTTAACTAGGTTCATATCGATAATCTGAGTTTCAGGGCAATGTTTTGGTTTCACAAAACTTGGCCAAGCTTTACTCATACCCACATCACTAGACCACCCGCCAAGTGTAGTTACATTTTGAGCTTTCCAATCATCAAGCATCGCCTTTGCCCTTGCAGGTTGGCTTCTTAATTGCCAGCTCAAGACACGTCGATAAATAATCGCATTGTTCTTCCAGCTTTTAAGTTTGGGGTCAGCACGATGACAAGAGATGCGTTGTTTCCAGCGCTCAATAAGATCATCTTGCTCCCAAGAAGTATTAAGATGTGGAAAATCTGCTAAAACCACTTCTTTTGCTTGAGGCTTATGCTCTAAAAGTGCGTCTAGAAGTTTATCTGACAATCCATGATTAGGGTTTTCTTCAGGTTTTAAGCCCGCAGCCTCTGCAACCCATTCTGTGGTGTTATAACCGCTTGTTCCGTCGGTATTGAGCTCAATGATATTAAGATTGGTACCATCAAATAAAAAATCAAACCGCGCAAAAGGTATGTGAAGACCTAAAGGAGTTGGCCTAGGGTCTAGGTCGCCAGGTAAACCCAGTTGCACCAAAGTTTTTTTATCTTTTAAAGCTTGAGTCGTAAAATCTTCAACTTGTTTGAGAATTTCAGTTAAAGATGTTTCAATAAATAAAGAGGCCTCCTTAGTCAAAATCACAGGTTTTAGAGAATAAGGAATTGGTTTTCCCCCATAAATCGGAACACTTTTTGGAGTCAGTTTTTGCGTCATCAATCTTCCTATAAAGCTAGGGTGAAAAGCTTAGTCTATTCGATTTATGATGGGTTTTTCTACAGTTGTATGGTGGGTTTTAGCGAAACTTACTTTTCTGCCTACGCACTTTTTTTGGGGGCTAATAATTTCCAAATCGGCCTGTTAACGAGTGTTCCGCCCTTTTTAGCCGGTATTTCTCAATTTGCTACGGTGTCACTTGAAAAACGAATTGCGTCTAGAAGAAACATCGTATGTTTTGGCGTTTTCACTCAACTCATAACACTTATACCCCTCTTTTTAGCCTATTATTTTACTAGTTTACGACTAGAAATTTACATTCTACTTGTATGTCTTTACTTCGCTTCCAACGCCATTATCGGCCCCGTTTGGAACAGCTGGATGGGCGATTTAGTCACCCCACAACAACGTGGTCTCTACTTTGGTAGACGAAATCGAATCGTCACTATCGGCACTTTTGGTTCAATGACGGTTGCAGGCTTTATACTTCGTTATTTTAAAGAGCAATCAAAGGAGCTAGAAGGCTTTGCCATACTTTTTGCTCTAGCCCTTGGTTCAAGAATAATTAGTTTAATTTATCTCACAAAAAAGAATGACCCTCCACATCATGAACCAGCAGCACACCCTCAAGGCTTTTTTAAATTTTTAAAAGATCTGCCAAAGCAAAATTTTGGAATGCTTATACTCTACATGTGCATGCTTAATTTGGCAGTGTTTGTGTCAGCTGCTTATTTTACGCCACTCATGATTCGTGAGTATAAAATCGATTACCTCACTTACACAGCAATTATTAGCGCCACTGCACTTACAAAATTTATCACATTCCCCTTTTGGGGTGAGATGTGTGACAAACTCGGTGCACGAAAAATTCTAAATATCTGCGGCACACTCATGGCTTTTAACTTAATCCCATGGCTTATCACTCAAAAACCAATTTATTTATTCTTATCACAAGCATTCACAGGATTTGTTTGGGCGGGATATGAAATATCAACTTTCATTTTTTTACTCGACGCAACTAAGCCCAATGAACGTACACAAATTACAAGTTATCTAAATATCTTAGTCGCAAGTTTTGGATTATTAGGCGGTCTTATTGGGGCTGCGATTTTTCAGTGGCACCCACAAAGCATGAATCCATTTATTATAGTTTTCATCATTAGTGGAATATTACGCATTTTAGCACTTCTACTCTTTGGGCAAAAACTTGAAGAAGTGAGAGTTATTGCTCCGGTGAAAGCTAGTGAAGTTTTCTTAAAAGCCACTGGGTTTAAATCTGCAATGGGAATGACATCAAAGCTTGTGGTTTATGGAAAAAGAAAAACTAAGAAAAAATAATCTATTTATTTTTTTTATTTTTCACTTGAGTTAAAAGCTCTAATGTTTTTGCATGCCGAGATTCAAAAAGTTTTTGGAGTTCTCTTTTAATAAATAAATCGTCAGCCAATTTACCAAGTATGCCAAAAGCTAAATCATACTCAATAAGTTCCGTAAGCAATGTACCATGCCCATGATCTTCAAATTTATGTGTATGAACCCAAAGTGAGAATGGCCCGTGACTTTGTCTGTCACGAAAAAGCTCATTTTGAATCAACTCTTCAATGACAACTCCCCAAATTACAGAAATGCCAAATCGAGAGATCCGCATTTCATATTCGATACCTTTTTTAAGTTTAGTTATGGGGGATGTGGCTTCGATTTTAAAATCGACCATAATTTTTGAGAGATTTTCAGGGTCGGTGGAAAACTCAAAAACATCGGCTCGTGGAAACGGAAGTACAGATGAAAACTCAAAGTGGGCCATGAACAATTATCTCCTTCGATTTATGTGTCTTAATAAGCCAAGACTCGGGAATGATACTAGTTAAAAAAACAATTAAAGCGCCAACTGCTTCTTGAGTACCCATTTTTTCACCGATGAACAAAAATGCAAACATAATAGCAAAGGGCGCCTCAAGTGCAAAAATCAATGCGGCCTTAAGTGACCCAATGGTTTTTTGACATATAATTTGCATTGTAAACCCAAAACATGTTGAAAACACGACGGTTACAAAAAGTGCCAATAGGGGTTCTTGTGACCAACTTAGAATGTTCCAGACATCTTCAGTTTTATGAGAACTCCATAAAGAAATTCCACCAGCACATATCGCACACCAAATAAATTGCCAAATCCCTAAGTTAATACTGTCGGCCTCACGCCTTGAATAATACTCAACCGCCAAAATATGAAGTGCACAGATAAGGGCTGTAAGTATTGTCCAGGCATCACCTGTGTTTATTGTATTAAACCAATCAAAAAAACCTGTGACGAGATTCTCACCCTGTGTAAGCACATAGAGTCCAAAAAGTGCAAAAATCATTACCAGGGTTTGTTTAAAAGTTATTTTTTGTTTCCATATAATCCATGCAATAAGGGGCGTTAAAGGAACATACAGTGCCGTGATAAAACCTGATCTTCCAGCAGTTGTATATTGAAGGCCCAAGGTTTGTGTCCAGATAGCCCCAAAAAGTAAACCTCCTACAACTGCACCCGCTCTCATGACAGGGGGCTTACTTGCTAAAAGGCGTTTAGGAAACATCATGGCAATTAAAATTACGGAACATAAAAACCGCCACCATAAAAACGGCCAAATACCTACCTGCATTGTGGCCGTTTTAACCAAGAAAAAGCTCGCCCCCCAAGCCATTGTGGCCACAAACAAGCCTAAAATAGAAAGATATTGAACCTTCGTACTTTTACTTGGCAAAACAATGCCTCCATAGATTAAAAATAATAAATGAACTCAATAGATTATAAACATAGCCATCAAGTCTGCAGTAAAATAACGCAGCATTATTCTAAATCATTTTACTATCTATTTAGGTTTTTGCCCGAAGCAAAACGTCAGGCCCTCTACGCAACTCACGCATTCACCATGATTACTACCCATGGTATGAAAAACACCCACACACCTGGGCAAAAACAAATGCACTTTAAAAAATGCGAAGATATCATCAAACGAGCCTATAAACATGATCGTAAGTATTTTAATCACGCCATAGAACCTGCCCTTGAGCAGGCGATTTCGCGTTATGAAATTCCAGAAAAATTTTTCAATGATTTTCTAACTGGGGTTCATTTAAGCGAATATTTTAAGCAGCCTCTAGAAGAAATTAATCTCATCGAATACTGTCATTATGCCAAAGGCTGCATTACCCAAATTTATTCAATGATTTTAGCTCATGACCAAGTACCACTGCATGAAGCTGATAGTTTAGGAATCGCTCTTGAGCTTTCGCGAATTGCAGCTCAAATTAACTTAGATCAAAAAGCAAACAAAACTTATGTTCCACAAACTTGGCTTGAAAACGGACAAGTTACCTCAAAGACTTTAGATAAGGTCGTGCAAACTGCTGAGAATTTCAATGCAGTTGCTTGGCGCGGTATTAACTTATTGGAAAAAGATGGAAGTCAATACGCAGCTACTGTGGTTTCATTAACTACGGCTCGAATTTTAAGGAAAATTAAAAATAAGGGTTCAGCAGTACTTGAGAAAACGCAACAACTGACTTTTTTTGAAAAAATGCTCATTCTACCAAAGTCATTAAGTTGTAAACCCTAGGGGGCATAATTTGTGATCATAAAATCTGTTGAACGAGTTTTAAAAGAAGTTTTTGATAACCCCACGGCTCCGTACCGCGAAAACTGGGTTTTGCAATACGTTGAAAAAGAACTGAATCGATTAAAAGTTCCGTATTTTATCGATAAATGGGGAAACATCATCGCTGGAGTTTCAAAACCCCAAACGCTTAAAAAATCTAAAAAAGTTGCCTTGATGGCACACACTGATCATCCTGGTTTTCATTTGATAAAAAAAATCACCAAGACTCAGTGGCGCGCCCAGTGGTTTGGAGGCGTTCCTCCAAAAACTCATAATGCAAAAGTCGCGATTTACAATCCACTTTTGCCTAATAAAGTTTTTTATGGAAAAATTTTATCAAAAAAATTTGAAGGCCAAAAAAAAGATACTTTTAAAATTCAACTTACTAATGCAAAAAATCAAGTTGACGATACTTGTTTTGGGGCATTTGCATTTCCTGGTTTTCAACAAAAAAAACACCGCGTATTTTCAAGAGCAGCAGATGATCTAGCTGGTGTTACAATTATTTTAGCAACTTTTGCTCGACTTAATTCATCACAGCGTAAAAATATTTTAGGTGTTTTTACTAGAGCTGAAGAAACAGGTTTTAAAGGTGCCCTTGGAATCATTTACCAAAACATTCTCGGTCATGAAAACACGGTAATCTCACTAGAGGCAAGTCGACAACTTGAAGGTGCGAGAATTGGAAGTGGGCCCGTCATTAGACTTGGTGATAAAAGAACATTGTTTGACAACCGCGTGACAAGTCTTTTGGATCTTGCGTGCACAGAACTTAAAAAAATTAATCCCAAGATAAATTTTCAAAGACGCATTATGAACGGAGGAACTTGCGAAGCAACTGCATTTAACCTTCATCATATCAAAGCGGCAGGAATCGCGGTCCCGTTAGGTAACTATCACAATCAAAGAGCAAACCTAAAACCAGGCGCTGAATTCATTGATATACGCGATGTTTTAGGTGCAGTAGAAATATGCGTGCAATTTTACAAAAACTTAGAGAAAAAAATCGATCCAATGAGAGATTTTATTAATGCTATGGCATCAGGGTTTAAAAATGACCGACCTCTTTTGTCTCAAAAAATAAAATTTAACAAAAGAGGCAATGATGTCTGATTTAGATATTATTTCTTGGTTTGAAAAATCACAAGACACCCTCTTTGTTTCTAAAAATGACAAACATGATTTACGCGTCAGCGATTGCACTGAGCATTTCACTAAAACAGCTACTCTCAATGAGGCCTCTGTCATACTTGGATACCCTGACGAGGAAGGCATAAAACTAAATGGAGGCAGACTCGGTGCAGCCCTTGCACCAATAGAAATCAGACGTGTACTTTATAAAATGACTCAAAGTATTTCATCATCCAAAACATTGCGTTTACTTGATTTAGGCGATCTTAAAAACACAAATAGTTTAAAAGAAAATCATGAACGTGCACGTAAAACTGTATCTGAGCTTTTAAAAAAAGAAGCTCGCGTGATCACTCTAGGAGGAGGTCATGATTACGGATTTTCTGATATGGCCGCATTTTGCGAACACACAATTTCCCAAGGCTTACGCCCTTTAGTTTTAAATTTTGATGCCCATTTAGATGTCAGACCCGATACATTAGGGTTTAATAGCGGCACACCTTTTTATCGATTACTCAATGAATTTCATAAACAAATAGATTTTTACGAAATCGGAATTCAAGATTGGTGTAATTCTCGAGATCATCTGAAATGGGCAAAAGAAAAAAATGCAAAAATAATCACGCTAGATGATATTTTAAACAGTGGGAAATCACTCTTAGAATTTATCTCAGCTGAAACTTTTAAAGTTATCACACCCGACCATCGACTAGCAGTGAGTATTGATATCGATGGTTTTAAATCTTCCGATGCACCAGGAGCTAGCCAAGTCTTTCCGACAGGCATCGATGCAAATCAGTTTTTGATTCTTTGGCAAAGTCTTATATCCCTTTATAAGCCCACTGTTGTTGGCATTTATGAAGTCTCCCCGCCACTTGATAGCTCCTTGAAAACTACTCAGCTTGCCGCACTTCTGATTCATCAATTTCTTTACCGATCGATCAAATAACTATTTAAAATAATCATTTAAATAGTTCGCATAAAGTATAGAAATCGCCAGTAAAAGCCGAAAAATGATTGAGCACCTTTTGGGCTTAAGGAACACACGTGTCTGACACCGCAAAAAACAATCAAGAGACTAATCAAGATGGAGTGAAATCTCTAAAAGAATCGCAACAAGTACGTATTTTGATAGTCATCAACAATTCAAAAATTCTCAGCGGAGGAGTCTCTTTTCTTAAGCGTCGTGGTTATCAAGTAATTGTGGTTAATCATATTGTTGAGGCACTTAAAAAAATTCAAACAACTAAACCACATGTAGTACTTATTAGTTGGAATTTAAAACTCACTGATATTCAAAAAGCTTACAAACTCTTTACACAAAAGTTTAAACTCATTTGTATTTCTTTTGCAGAAGATAATAATAACCGAACAGCTAATACCCTCATGAGTAGCGGTATTGAAAACACACTCCTAGCTCCAGTAAGTGGCCCCGGGATCCACATGCGCGTACAATCACTTTTACGTGCCAAAAAATCAGCCGAAGACAAGCTTAATAAAGCGACAGCTAGTGCAGCTTCAAAAGCCGCAGCATTGGCTAACAGTGCATCATCAAAATCTACACCAATTACTAATAATGAGAATCCCATTGAAATTCATAATGTAGATGTGCCGCCCGATACCGTGTGGGAAAAAGCAATAGATGGTTCATCAAGCCCTGATCAATGTCACATGTGGCGAGGAACAAGTACAAATCAAGACAATTCAAAAGATGTATATTATTTTAAAGGTGCTCAAATACCCGTTTATAACAAAGAATCAAAATCTTGGGATGGGATAGATAACGATACTTCCATTATGAAGCAAGGTGACTTGAGTGCGCAATCGTTAGTAGCATTACAAAGTTCGACTATCATTACCGAAGATTCATCCCCCGTTGATCTTAATTTAGGTAAAGATATTGAATCACTTAAGAATGAATTATTCGACGCATCTAAAACTGAAGATGAAGAATCTATTGAGCTGAGTCCTGTATTTGCACCGCTAACAGCTGATCGAAATGATGACATAGACCCGTCAGTACTAAACGAATTTTCAGATAACACCAACGCGACAGACGCTGAAGTAAATCCAGACTTTAACGAAGTTTCTGATTTTGAAGAAAATACTGAAGCAAATAATCTTAATGATACAAATGAGAGATCGCCTCAAACAAAAAAATATTTTAAAAATGATACGGTAAGTAATGTTCAAACTTATGTTACCAAAGAAAAACAATCGATTCTTGTTCAATCAGTTAGAGATTCCTTTGATCTTTACGCGATCGCTACCAGTGTAATCCCCATAGAAATAGGGCTATTCACAAATATATTAGCAATTCAAATTAAGACATCTCGCTACAGAGGCTACCTTATATTTTTCTCAGCCACTGACAAACCCAATCAAGAATGGGTAGAGCAAGTATTTAAACTTATCCAAACAAAAATGAAAGACTATGGTGAACCCATCAAGCCTGCAGTTACCATGCAATTTGCTGTACCAGCTATTGATTTTGTAAAATGGCGTGAAGGTGAAGCAGAATTTATTATCACAGCAACTCATAAAGCCGATAAATATGCAGTAGCTTTTTTACCTATTTCAGAAATTCCCATTGCAACTGATAATAACAATTCAAAGGTAGACAGCATTTCACTTGGCTCGTATATCGTCGGAGATTCAGAACTACTTTTTGATCTTTATCTCCATTTACCAAAAAATGATAAATTCATTTTGTATTTAAAGAAAAACGACATTATCACACAAAATAATCTCTCAAAGCTTTTGAAATTTGGAATTAAAACTGTCTATGTTAAACACGAAGAACGCCATCTTTTCTTCGCCTATTGCGCACGAAATAGAATCATCTCTTCAACCAAGCACATCGAAAGCTAAGAATTATTTACAATTGTAATAAAAATTACAGATACAGCTAGCGACACAAGATCTCATCTATCTCGTTAATTTCTTAAATAATCTGTAGGCATGTACTTTGCTATCTATATATACGTTAAACGAGCAGAGCTGGGGAAAATCCTGGTCGTACACATCACCAGAATTACGAGGGGGAAGTTAATGTTATCATTCATAATCCTATTATCTCTCACTGTTAACGCATCAGAAGTAATACAAAAAAATCCAAACCATACCCCAACTAAAATTCTAGAAACATTAATGGAGTCTCCACAATTAGGTGTTGTTTATACACAAGCTCAAATGTCTCTCTTAAGAACAGATACTGACGTCATCATGCATAATGCGCTTAATAATAATCCAATTCTGGAAAAAGTAATCCCACTACTTGAAACACTCGCTACTGATAGCATTAAAGACGCAATCAATGAAGGCCTCCTAGATATGCATGAGGCTACTGACACTGTTTATTCAGAGATTCGAAAAATGACAGTAGATACAGCTAGATCATTTGGTTACAGCGAAAAACAAATTAAAAATATGCGCGTATACGTAGCCCCAGGTGCCATAAATGCCTACACCATGGCTTTTTCTAAAGATCAATCTGTGGTTGTTGTCTTCACTGGATTAAACAATTCTGCATCACCTGCTAAATTAAAATCAGTTATCGGCCACGAATTAGGTCACATCGTCAGCGAACACGTACTCCAAAGAATTAAAATGGTAGCAATGAACATGCTTCTCATGAAGCTCTTCGTTGACAATGAAGCTGGGGATGTATCTCAATTTGAAAACTTAAGGGCTAGCAATCGCGAAAAAAATAAAAACGCTATGGATATTTACTGGAAGCGTGCATTTGAAACTCTTGAATTAGATGAAAAACCCCAAGCTTCTGCACAAGTTAATAGTATCCAGAAACTAAAAAGAAATTTATTCATCAAAGCTTTTGAGCAAATGTCTCAAGAATTAGATGCTGCAGCTGAAAAGAACCCTGAATTCGCAAATAGTTTAATTAACGACTATTTAGATGCTGTAATTACCTGTTTAGAAAGAATGGAAGTTCCAGAAAGAATTGTAGATTTTTACATTAGTCTCAAAATTAATTTAGACAATCCTGCTCTTAAAATTGATGCCAATTTTTTCACCGAACATCTTTTACTAACTTTAGCAGCCATGAGTCGTGAGCAAGAGACAAGCTCTGATCGCTTTGGTTTAACTGTCCCTGGGATCACTGCCAAAGACGCCGCAGCAATGTTTTTAGATTTCGCTGGAGCTGAACAAAAAGCAGAACTTGATAATCTTATAAAAGCAGCACAAGCCGCTGTAAATGAATTTTACACAAAAAACCCAGAGGCTAAAAGATTAGAAATCATTGGCGGAAATGCCAGGGCAAGCCACCCAAATGCAAAAATCAGAGCACTCAATGATATTTATTACGGCCGATCAGTTGATATTATTGCTATTAAGAATCCTTTTTTACGTCTGATCGTTTTACATGACGAAATCAGTAGACAAGAAAATAGTATCCGACTTGGTCTTAAATCGATGAATGAAGAATTTAGTAAACTAGATATGAAATTGCAAAACCAAATAAGTGATCACATTAAAACTAAACAATCAGGCCTTCAAACATCGATGACTGATTTAGCAACAACACGAATGTATTTATCGTTTGCTATAGTAAAATCAATTAATGAAACTTCTGACATTGATAAAAATCAATACCTTCGTGACGCTCTTGACTTTTACTTAGCGCAAAAACAAGTTTTGCTAAATCAAAGAACACATGAACTTAAAATAATTAAATCTGTTAAAAAGAAAGCTCAAATTCTTCAAGGGTATCAATCACGCCTCACTGCTCTAAAAGAAAACCCTCTAGTACTAGCCATTGGTTTGGGCTTAGAAAAAAATAAAAATTTAAATGCTAAACCAGAAATTCTAGGGTCGGTAGTTGAAAAGCTTCTTTTAATTACACAACCAAATACAACCTTACCCGTGGTAGTCGCCGCTCGTGAAAATTTAAGACAACTTATACCCGTTGTTGACCAAGCGTATGAAGATTTAACAATAAGTCAAAATCCTCCAATTGAAAGCGCAACTTCGGGCATGGCCGATAGATATGAAAAGCCTGTTAAGAAATCGCCTCCTCAAGCCCCAGTGGCTAAAGATCAAACGCTTAAAAAACTCAAAAAATTTGATTTGGGCTTTAGTCATTGTGCAATTAAATTGAAAGCTTTGAAATAATCAGGCAGATTCCATCCTACTTAGAGCAATTCGCTTTAATTGGAGGTTTTTTTAGTGTCACAGTCAGAAGTCACAGAGCATAAGCCCTATATTTCAGATAGTAAAAATATACCCGAACTCACATTACTACCGATCTTAATTGGTGTGGTTTTAGGTATAATCTTTGGAGCTTCTTCTCTTTATTTAGCTCTTAAAGTCGGCATGACTGTGAGTGCATCGATTCCTGTAGCTGTTCTCTCAATTACAATATTTAGAGCGATTTCAAAGGCGTTTGGAATACGTCGCGCGACTATTTTAGAAAATAACATCGTAATGACAACAGGTTCAGCAGGTGAATCCATAGCATTTGGTGTGGCAGTTACCATGCCAGCACTTTTGATTCTTGGTTATAATATGGAAATCACACGCATCATGTTGGTCTCAATTCTTGGAGGTCTACTTGGTGTACTAATGATGATTCCACTTCGTTGGGCACTCATTGTTCGTGGACATAAAGAATTAGTTTACCCCGAAGGTACCGCTTGCGCTGAAGTTTTGATTGTTGGCGAAGAGGGTGGCACAAGTGCAAAAACTGTTTTCACAGGTTTTTTCTTAGGCTTATTTTATAAAATTGCAAACGTCGGAATGAAACTCTGGAAAGATGTCCCAGAAAAAACACTCACCTGGTATAAGGGTTCATCTTTTGCCACAGAAGTTTCACCTGAATTATTAGGCGTTGGATACATCATTGGCCCTCGCATTGCCTGCATCATGGTGGCAGGTGGAATATTATCATCTTTTGTATTATCCCCTGCAATTGTTCTATTTGGCAGTGGGCTTACAACTCCCCTTTACCCTGCCACAAAACTAATATCTGAAATGTCTGTTCATGAAATCTGGCGTTCCTACGTTTTATACATCGGCGCAGGTGCAGTGGCTGCAGGTGGAATCATTAGTCTCTTTCAAAGTTTGCCAGTAATCGTTAGATCTTTTGGCGCAGGATTAAAGTCTTTAAAAAAATCAGGTGTAAAAACAACTTCAACTCGACGTACTGAGCTTGATATCCCAATGAATGTCGTTTTAGGAGGAGTATTACTTCTTGTTTTGGCGATATGGGCAGCTCCTGCACTAAAAGTGAATCTTTTAGGTGCCCTTTTAATTGTGGTATTTGGTTTTTTATTTGTTACGGTTTCTTCTCGACTCACAGGTGAAATTGGTTCTTCTTCAAATCCAATTTCAGGCATGACTGTAGCAACATTACTTTTGACATGTCTTATTTTTGTTATGATCGGTTGGGTTGGTGTTGATTACCGTGTGACAGCTTTAAGTATTGCTGCCATCGTATGTATCGCAGCCTCTAATGGTGGAACCACTTCCCAAGATTTAAAAACAGGTTACCTGGTAGGTGCCACACCAAGAGCACAACAAATTGGTTTACTTATTGGAGCCCTTACTTCAGCTATTGTTATTGGTTACACTCTTTTACTTCTCAATGATGCCTCAACTATTTATGCAAAAAAGAGTTTCCCTGGTCAGCAATTTAATATCTCAGAACTTCCCACACTTGAAAAAGTTGGTGGGCCTGAAGGCAAAAACGATTCAAATGAATATCACGTTCTACAATTGCCTGAACCACGTGGCGAAGTCCCTGCCGGAAAATATCTTGTCGATGGTTCTGGTCAAATAGTTTACTTAGTTGACCCAGGCATTAATGGAGTTTTGCAAAAACGTGATGATGGAACTTCTGTTCAAAAATATGAAGCTCCAAAAGCACGCCTTATGTCTTTAATTATTGATGGAATTTTAACTCAAAAACTCCCCTGGAGCTTAGTACTTCTGGGCGTATTTATCGCCGTTGTATTAGAATTCTGCGGCATCGCCTCACTCCCCTTTGCAGTGGGTGTGTATTTACCACTTGCCGCCTCAGCTCCAATTTTCTTTGGTGGTTTTGTGCGATGGCTCGTAGATAAAATGGGTAAACGTAAAGCTGCTAAAGACTCAGAAAGCCAAGCCGGCATTTTACTTTCATCAGGACTCATCGCCGGGGGCTCAATTGCAGGTATCGGTATAGCTATTTTATCGCTCAATGAAAATTGGACGTCTTCACTTGATATGAGTAAGGTTTTACCAGGTCTTGCCTCAAGTGATGGCCTCGCCTATTTGATATTCTTTTCACTGATGGGTTTTGTCTATTTGGTTGGTAGAGAGAAGATCTTAAAGCCAGGAAGAAAGTAAACTAATCAGTCTTCGTTTGATTCTTCTGAAGAATCATCGCTAGCGGGATATGACACATCATCTGAGTCTTGGTCTGGTAAAAGATCAACTAAGCATTGACGCCAATACTCAGGTGCATCATCTCTAAAATCAACGGCACAGATAAAATCACCTTTGCCAATGGGTTTAGTGCGCGTCACTACACCCTCAATATAGGTGTCCATGATTTCAATGGTAAAACCAATGCTCGCTTGATGGATACATGAAAAAGTTAATGTTGAACGTAAAGAAACTGCTGCAACATCTCCTCGTTTTACGTGCAATAAAAGACCGGTGTGACTCACATCAACAATGCTTGCGCGATTGAAATAGACCTCACCAGTAGAAATGTCTTTTACATTTACGGCAAAAGTCTCAGTAACGGTTTTACGATCTGTATGCACCCTACGGCTCTGGGCAGTTGTCTTCTTCTTCATACATGTCTCTTTTCGGCTTTATTAAAGCTTTACTTTAATAAAAGCTAGACCTAGGCTTAGGCCCATTTTTAGTGCTTTCTATGAACCCACAGTTGTGCTTAAGTTAGTGAAAACACCTATGAAAAAACTTGGTCATTACATTTTTGATTTCCTCTCCTCAATCAAACTCGCGGTCATAATCATGATCACGTTAGCCGCTATATTAGCCTATGGAACCTTCTATGAGGCTGAGCACGGCACAGCCCAAGCGCAAAGAGTAATCTATAAAAGCTGGTTTATGAGTTTAGAACTTTGCTTACTCATCATCAATCTCACTTGCGCTGCAATTGATCGCATGCCCTGGAAGAAAAACCACGTAGGTTTTGTCATTACCCACTCAGGTATAATCACCCTACTTTTGGGCTCCTTTATTACTCAACAAAAAGGGCTTGATGGGTCACTGCCCCTTTCAATATCAGAAACCGCTGATAGCTTTATGGTGCCTGAAGCTGAATTTCAGGTGTATCAGAGTTTTGATGGACGACCTTTCGCACTACTTTTACAAAGCCCGGTTGATTTTGATCGTAAAACGCCTGAGAAAAATGACTACACTTTTAAACTTGTTGATGACGATGTTATTAAAGTGACTCGCTACATTGCCAAAGCCGTAAGACGCATTGAAGTAAAAGCCTCAGAGAGTAAAGCCTCAATGCCTGCTGTTTTATTTAAGCTCTATAATGAACGCGTAAACGTCAATGAATGGCTTGGCCTTGATAATCAAATTCCACCATTTTATGATTTGGGCCCGGCCACTGTTTCATTTATCAAAGGAAATGAACCAAAACCTGAAGTAGGAAAAAATCAAATTCTACTTGTTCAAGATCCAAAAACTTTAAGCTTACGTTACACAATTTATTCAATGAGACAAGTAAAGCCAGTAGCTTCTGGAATTGTTGAACCCGGAAAAGATTACGACACAGGCTGGATGAATCTAAAATTCAAAGTCGAAAAATATTTCCCCAGTGCTGAGGTTGATGCTGGATTCGTAGATGCAGAACGTGGAAATGAAAACCATACCCAAGCCATTGAAGCTCAAATCGGAAATAAAAAATCTTGGTTTGAACTAGGTAATCCCCATGAAATAAAAGGTGCTCAAACAAAATACTGGGTTAACTTCACCCATCGAAAATTTAATCTAGGTTTTCAACTCAATTTGAAAAAATTTAAATTAGCGACCTATGGTGGAAGTCATTTACCCATGAGCTACGAAAGTACTGTCTTGGTTGATTCAAAACAAGAAATAGTGATCTCAATGAATGAACCCCTTCATAATAAAGACTTCACCCTTTATCAATCAAGCTATGAACTCAATGAACGTGGCGAGCCCACAGTCTCCGTATTCTCGGTGAACTATGACCCAGGGCGCAGGATTAAATACTTAGGTTCCATTTGTATATGCCTAGGCATTATGATCATGTTTTACTGGAAACCTCGTTGGACCAGAAAAAAGAAAGTTTAAACAATGAAACTTAAACACATTATTTTTAGTACACTTCTTTTGCTAACACCTCAAAGCCAAGCTCTTGATGTTACTGAATTTGAATCTTTACCCATTCAAGATGGTGGAAGAGTTAAACCCTTTGATACATTTGCAAAAGAAAACGTTCAACTCATCACAGGCACTCAAAAATACGAAGGCAAAAACGCTACTGAACTTGTAATGGCATGGCTGTTTTTCCCAGATCAATGGCTTAACCAAAAATTTATTCAAATAAAACATCTCCAGCTTAAAAAAGATTTAGATATGCCTGAGACCCAGAGCTATTTGAGCCCTCAGGATGTAATTAAAAACACAAAGCTTCCGAATATTTTTACAGAGCTAATGCATCTTCAAAAAGAAAAGAAAAAATTAGACAATTATTATACAGCCGTTAATCGACTTAATAATCAATTACAATCCTATCAAGAAATCATTGCAGGAAGAAACATCAGGCTTGTTCCTCAAGCATTGAGCCCTGATTGGCTCCCCATCTCTGATATCAAAGGTGAGCTGCAACAAGCATTTAATAATATTGCTAATAATTATTACGCAGCCATCGCTAAAAAAGACGACACACTTTTTGTAAATGCTGTTAAAGAATTTGCACAAGCTACAAAACTACAAGCTCCTCAGAGTTACCCTCAATATTCAGAAATAAAAATGGAGCTTATCTACAACAAATATCATCCCTTTCGAATCGCATATATTTTCTATTTACTCGCAATCGCAGCATTTACTTATTCTTTAAGTTCAACCAAGAAAGCCCCCTGGTATTTTGCTCTAGCACTTTGTTTTGCCGGAACCCTCGTACACATTTTTGGCTTTGCATTAAGATGCTGGATCGCTGGCCGCCCCCCTGTTTCAAATATGTATGAATCAGTTATTTGGGTTGCTCTAGGTTGCATAGTCATAGGTGTGATTTTTGAATTAATTTACAAAAGAAAATACATCGGCCTTGCTGCTAGTGCCATGGCAACACTTTGCCTGATCATTGGAGATGCCGCACCTGCTGTTTTAGATCAAAGCATTAGGCCTCTAGAGCCCGTACTTCGCAGTAATTACTGGCTTACGATACATGTGTTAACTATTACTTTAAGTTATGCAGCCTTTGCCTTAGCCACAGGAATCGGAAACATTGCTTTAAGTTATTATGTTCGGGGAGTTGAAACTCAGAACAAAGAAAAAATAAATGCCCTAAGCTTGTATGTTTATCGATCCATTCAAGTTGGAGTATTACTGCTCACAGCGGGTACTATCTTAGGTGGAGTTTGGGCTGATTATTCTTGGGGCCGTTTTTGGGGTTGGGATCCAAAAGAAACTTGGGCACTCATTGCTGATCTCTTTTATCTCGCTGTTTTACACGGCCGTTTTTCTGGTTGGCTCAAAGCCTTTGGCACTATCGCTGCTTCAGTTGTCGCATTTTCTGGAGTCATCATGGCATGGTACGGAGTAAATTTCGTGTTAGGCGTTGGCCTTCATAGCTATGGTTTTGGCGGTGGCGGCGTAGGTTACGTCGGATCAGTCCTTGCGGTTCAACTTTTGTATGTAGCAATAGCAGGCTATCAGCATCGAAAAGTTTTGAAAAAAGCGAAGACCTGAGTGCTGCAGAAACACTGCTTAGCTTTTCGCAAACCTCACTTCAAAATTAATTTATATTCACAATACTTATCACCCAAAGTTAAATGATAATTATTTCGATTTATTTGAATTATAATTTGACACGCTTTTCGCAGTAATTCTGAAAATTCATTTCACTTTCGAAACTTAACCAAACTAGCACTTGAGACGTTCTAATATTACACTAGCTGTGTTTTAACTCTTTATTTTTTGAGGGGAAGCAATTTATTTTTTAGAACTCACTCACCCCTTTTAAATGCGAAAAATTTGATTCTAAAAAGCTGCGTTATAAATCTCATTCAAATGGGGGTTTTATGGATCTTAAAAAATTATCTGACTTTGAATTAGAAACCGAACTCAAATCTGCTGTGCGAGAAGAAAATCTCGCACAAACAAAAGTGCTTCATCTGTTAGATGAAGCCGAAAGGCGAAGACTTTACTCCAAAGAATACTCCTCTCTTCATGCCTATTGCGTGAAGACATTAAAATATACAGAGGGAGCTGCGCAGAGGCGAGTCGACACCATGCGAGCAATGAAACTTATCCCTGAAATTGAAATCAAAATTTTATCAGGTGAACTCAATCTTTCATCCGTTGCCCAAGCCCAAACCTTTTTTAGACATGAAAAGAAATCTGGAAAACCATATTCCTTAGATCAAAAAATTGGGCTCCTTGCAAAGCTTGAAAATAAATCCACTCGTGAATGCATTCAGACTTTAGTTGCTATTTCTCCAAATTCCATACCTCAAGAAAAAAGACGTGTACTTACGAAAGATAAGACTGAATTAAAAGTTGTGCTCGACGAAGTGGTACTAGAAAAACTCGATAAGCTAAAAGCGCTCATGAGTCATAAAAATCCCAATATGACAGATAGTGAACTGATTAATGAATTGGCGGATATTGCGCTCAAAAAATTCGATCCCGCGCTAAAACCAATCAAAGCAAAAAAAGAAAATAAAAAACCAGAAAATCTTAACGCACCACCACCTCCGGCGCCGGAGGTTCGAACCCAAAATGACATACCAAATTCTAATATGAGTATTAGTCGATATATCCCGCAACAACTTAAAATCTTCGTTTGGCAAAGAGACAAAGGTAAATGTACATACCCCAAGTGCGAGTCACGTTATTTTTTAGAGTACGATCATATTTCACCCATTGTTCTTGGTGGAAAAACTTGCGCTGAAAACTTACGACTTCTTTGCAAAGCTCATAATCAGAGGGCTGCTATCAATAGCTTTGGATTTAAACATATGAACAAATTTATCAATGCTTAGGAATTAAGATCGTAAAACTCGCGGATCTTTCACAGCTGATCAGTTCAACGACAACGATAACACATTCAAACTAACGCGCAGCATTAGCCACTGTTATACCCATATACCCAACAAACCGAAATTAGCGTAAAACAAAACCGACTGATTTAGTCAGACTTCTTTATATTTGAAATACCAGTTGAGACATCTTCTGATGACATTGAAGTTTCACGCATAAAATCCACCAAAGCCTTACCAGATAATGGAATCAGCTGTTTGAATAAATTCCTGCGCGCAATTTTTTTCTCTCCATTATCCTTCTCCGGCTGATTTTTTACTTCCAATACCGGTCGCTCAGCCATGAGATCTCGTCTCATATTTTCTCGGCTGATCGATCGTGCAGGAATAATTTTGATTTCATCTTTATCTTGTGCCATGTTTCTCATATATAAATTAAGTACTCGGTTCTAACAACAGTAGAAATAAGGGCTTAAGTAACATCTATGGCACCGAACAGTCCCATTACGTCGAAAATCATCGTCGCTGTCCTCGTCTTGTGCTTTATTGTTGGTGGTTTTGTTTTCGCAATCTCACCAGCAAAAAACCAAGGCTATGCGCCAGCCCAACCGCTTCCATTCAGTCACAAGACCCATGCAGGCAAATATCAAATTCCCTGTATGTATTGTCACGTTTCTGTAGAGAAATCACGGCATGCCACAGTCCCTGCCATGAACGTCTGCATGAACTGTCACAAAATGGTCAAGACCGATAGCCCCCACATTAAGAAGCTCACGGAAAGCTATGAACAAGGAAAACCAATTCCTTGGATCAAAGTGCATGATCTTCCTGAATTTACTTACTTCAACCACAAACGTCATATTGCCCGTGGTGTGAAGTGCCAAACATGTCATGGTGAAGTTCAAAATATGGACACAGTTAAGCAATACGCACCATTAACCATGGGCTGGTGTGTGAATTGTCACAGACAACCTCAATACAACGCACCCACCTCGTGCGACACATGTCATCGGTAGGAGACAAAACGAAAATGGAACAACACACCGAACGCAAATACTGGGGAAGTCTCGAAGAATACCACAACGAGCCTGGCTTTATTGAGAAAGCGAATCAAGAATTTACATCCTCACCCATTAGAGACGGCGTAACTGAAGAAACTGACGGTACAAGCCGTCGTGATTTTATGAAACTCATGGCTGCAAGTACTGCCCTTGCAAGTACCGCTTGTTATCAAAAACCCATGCATAAAATTTTGCCCTACGTTAATCAGCCAGAAGAAGTCACATTTGGTGTTGCAAATTACTACGCATCCACATGTGGTGAGTGCTCAACAGGTTGTGGCACATTAGTAAAAACTCGCGAAGGACGCCCCATAAAAATTGAAGGAAACCCTGATCACCCCATTAATAAAGGTGGTTTGTGTGCTCGCGGCCAAGCTTCAATTTTAAATCTCTATGATCCTGACCGCCTGCGATCACCCTCAGAACTTCAGCGCGGTTCACTTGCAACTTCAGCTGGTCAATGGGACGCAATCGATAGAAAAATTTCTGATAAATTAAAAGCAATAAAAAATGGTTCAGGTCGCGTGCGTATTTTATCAAGCACAATTAATAGCCCTTCTACCAATAAGCTCATTGAAGAATTTTTAAGTGGTTTTAAAAATGGCGAACTCGTTTCGTATGACCCTATTAATTTAGATAACGTGATCGCAAGCCAAGAACTCAGTTACGGAACAAAAATTCTTCCTCGTTATCGTTTTGATGAAGCTTCAGTCATTGTTTCTATTGATGGCGATTTTTTAGGAACATTGATTTCACCAGTGGAATTCACTAAGCAATTTTCTAAAAATAGAAAAGTAGATGCGAACCATAAAAAAATGGCCAAACTCATCGTATTTGAATCAACAATGAGTTTAACAGGCACAAACTCTGATGAACGCACACCCATTCGCCCAACAGACGGAGCACACGTTGCCCTTGCCCTTGCATATGAATTAATTATTAATCTTAAAGCAGCCTCTGCTGACGCATCTGTTGTTGAAGCGCTTAAGAATTATAGCCCTGAGAGTGTCGCAATGGCTTGTGGATTTAACGTTTCAAGCATTAAAAAAGCTGCCCTTGCACTTTCAAAGGCTAAAGGTAAATCACTTGTCATTTCAGGTTCACCACAGAGTCAAACTGAGAACGCATTAAGCTTACAAGTAGCGGTAGATCTTTTAAATTCAATATTACAAAATGACGGCGTCACCGTAGATTACAATATATCCCCCTCACTGCAAGCTAAGGGAAGTTTTTCAGAAGTTAAAAAACTTGTAAAAGAAATGAACGCAGGAAGCGTAGATGCACTATTTATCTACAATTCAAATCCAGCTTATAATTTGCCTCAAGAATTAGGTTTTTTAGCAGCAGCGAAAAAAGTGGGTTTAGTTGTAAGTTTTAGCTCTCACATTGATGAATCAGCCGTACTTGCTGATTTTATCTGCCCTGATAATCATAAACTTGAAAGCTGGGGCGATGCTCAAGCACAAAAGGGTGTATATAGTCTTACTCAACCCACAATTAGACCGATTTATAATACAAGATCATTTGAAGATTCACTTTTAGCCTTTAATAAAATGGGTGCTCTTGGCATTGGCAAACTTGTTAGTTATCAAGATTTTCATGCTTATGTACAAACCAACTGGCGTGAAACTGTTTTTAAAGAAGTTGGTACATCTGTGGGTTTTGAAATTTTTTGGGAAAGTGCACTTCGAGACGGTGTTGTTGATATGGTTGCTAAGAACAGCAATCGCAGTAAAAATTCATCTGCTCGTAGTTTTAAATCTTCAGCTCTGACTTCAAATTTGCCAAAGGCAATTAGCGCCAATGGTTTTGAAATTGCTCTTTATTCAAAAGTTTCAATGTATGACGGCGCCACCAGCAATAATCCTTGGCTCCAAGAAATGCCTGATCCAGTTTCAAGAATCACGTGGGACAACTACGCTTCAGTTTCACCTCAAGCGGCTGAAGAAATGCATCTTGTTCTAGGCGATATTGTTAAACTCACAATCGGTGATAAAACCATTGAACTACCTGCACATGTACAACCCGGTCTTCACAATAAAGTAATTGCCGTGGCCCTTGGTTACGGTCGTGAAAATGCAGGCCTTGTGGGAAGTAAAATTGGTAAAAATATGTTTGCTTTAACAATGAGCAAAGACTTGCCCGTTTTGTCAGGTCATAAAGTGGCTTTGAAAAAAACCGGCGCAAAACATTTAATCGCCATTGTTCAAGAACAGAGCAGCCTGCAAGGTCGCCCCCATGTTAAAGAAGCAACGCTTAAAAAATACCAAGAAAAATCAAATGCAGGTAACGAGCATCATGAGAAATTGACCACCGTTTGGTCAGGCCATGAATACAAAGGCTATCGCTGGGCAATGGCTATTGATCTGAACTCATGCACGGGCTGCGGAGCTTGCGTCATTGGCTGCCAATCTGAAAACAATGTTCCTGTCGTCGGAAAAGAAAACGTCTCACGGGGCAGAATCATGCATTGGATCAGAGTGGATCGTTATTACACAGGCACACCTGATAACCCACAAACTGTGCATCAGCTCATGCTTTGTCAGCACTGTGAAAACGCACCTTGTGAAACAGTTTGCCCGGTTATAGCAACCGCGCATTCTGATGAAGGTCTTAATCAACAAATTTATAATCGCTGTGTAGGAACACGTTACTGCGCTAACAATTGCCCTTATAAAGTTAGAAGATTTAATTGGTTTGATTATAACTACTCAGGTCAGACGCGCTACCCAATGACACTTGCACAAAATCCAGAGGTTACGATTCGTAGCCGTGGAGTCATGGAAAAATGTACGTTTTGCATTCAACGAATCACCGAAGTTAAAAACACAGCAAAAGATATGAGCCGATCTGTAAAAGATGGTGAACTTAAAACTGCTTGTCAACAAAGCTGCCCAGCAGATGCTATCGTGTTTGGTAACATTAATGACAGCACGAGTCTTGTGACCTTAGCCGCAAAAGACCCACGTGGTTATCATGTGCTTGAAGAACTCAACACAAGGCCCTCAGTCACGTACATGACCAAGATTAGAAACGTGGAGCAACTATGAGTACAAGCTTAAGCGGGTCAGTTGGATCG
>Ga0163151_10002199_pt1 | contig 30877 bp, 35 predicted proteins | sample OliLakLV19MP5IB2_FD_145596 | JGI IMG/M metagenome (GOLD analysis project Ga0163151, IMG submission 145596) | Freshwater microbial mat bacterial communities from Lake Vanda, McMurdo Dry Valleys, Antarctica - Oligotrophic Lake LV.19.MP5.IB-2 | ecosystem: Environmental > Aquatic > Freshwater >...
GGGGGTTGGGATTGGGCGGGTTGTTCATCAAGCCGTTGGCATCCAAAGTCGCCTCATGGACGTTGGGGCAAGTGCCGAAGATTCGGTGTGAATCGGATACCGCGCAAGCGATGGTTGCCGAATGGGTGACGGAACATCATGCCAAACTGATTGAAGTGTACGAAGAAGCGGTGGTGCTGGGGGATTGTTACCTGCTGGTCAACGCCGATTTGACACTGACGATCCTACCGCCACAAGTGGTCATGCCGATGCTTGCGCCTGATGACTACTCCAAAATCATTGGCTACCGCGTGACAGAGGTGCATGTCAACCCCTACAGCTTCTCGCGGATGACCATCACCAACGACTATACCGCGACTGAGCGGGTGCGGACAGTGACGATAGACATGCCTGTGACTGAGAATGGGGTGTATCGCAATCAGGGTAACACCATCCGCACGGAACGCTTTAAGAACCTCATCGGCAAAATCCCGATAATCCACATCCCCAATGATGCGGGGGCGGATGAACGCTACGGGCATCCGGTGGCAGAGGGGTTGCTTCATGCCATGTATCGCTATGATGATGTGTTTGAGTATGCGATTGCGGGGAATAAACGGCAGGGCAGACCGACACCTGTGATTAGTGAGATGGGCGATGTTGACCAGATAGAACAATTCTGGGAATTGTTCGGTGGCAAAGAGAAATACACCGATGGGGACGGCAACGAGCAGTCCCAACGGGTACTCGATTTTGATGCTGACCAAGTGTTGACATTGGGGGGGAATGCCAAGTTTGACTGGAAGGCACCGGGTAGTTTCACCACCGACACGCAGAACCTACTGGAACTCATCTTTTACTTGATACTGCAACATAGCGAAATCCCCGAATTTGTGTGGGGGAATGCGATTGCCAGTAGCAAGGCGAGTGCTGAGAGCCAGATGCCCCCGTTCACGCGCTTCATCGAAAAGAAGCAAGGGCAGGTCACACGTTGGTTAAACCAAGTATTGGATGTGGTGGTGGCGCTCATCCGCACGTATGAGACGGGAATCCCCAAAAGCGAAAAAGCGCGAATCGCATGGATGCCACTCACCAACGCCGATGGTGCATTGACACTGCAAGCGGTGCAATTCGCGCTCACCAGTGGGTTGATGGACAAAGAGACGGCGCTTAAGCTATTGCCGTTGGATATTGAGAATCCCGCCATGGTGATTGAGCGGGCGAAAGCGGAATCGGCAGAAGATGCCGAAGAATTTGACCGCAGGCAAGAGGCGATGCTGACAGGGCAACGGCGGGATGAGGCAATAGAAGCTAATCCAGATGCGGAGATAGCCGATGAAGAAGCCTAATATTCATATCATTACCATCGCCTACGGATTAGCCGATGACCTCTATAAGTTGGTAGATAGTGCCGATGGCGCAGGGGTGCATTGGCACATCTTCCTACACAGTCAATTCCCCGATGTGGTGAAGGTGTGTGATGAATTAGACGAGCTTAAGAACACGCACATCTACCCCTATGGGACGAATCGGGGGGTTGCGCGGAGTTGGAATGAGGGGTTGCATCTGGCATATACCAAATATGGTGCGGATGTCGCCTTCATCGCCAATGACGATGTGGTGTGTTCATACGCTGACCTGATGAAATTGACCACTGTCGCGCTCAATTCGCCAGAGGCATTTATGGTCAGTGGTTGCGGGCATGATGTGCGAAGTGGTGCGGATGGGGATATGACGTTTAGCATGGGGGCAGTCACACGCAAAGCGATTGAGACCATCGGCTATTTTGATCGGAATTTCTTCCCGATGTACTTTGAGGATAGGGATTGGTATCGGCGTGCCATGCTCATGACAGGCAGTTGGGATAGCTGGAAGATTGTGTTACCCGACACGAACATTATCCATCAGGGGAGCAAGTCTATTCATACCGTCCCTGGACTAATGGAACAACATCACCAAACCTTTGTGGCGAATCGGGAATATTATCTGCGGAAATGGGGTGGATTGCCCGAAGAGGAAATGTATCATCTGCCGTTTGATGAAGCGTGCTATGGGTTATGTGTCCCGTATGCGGGTGTGGATGCACCGTATGAAAGACAGAATCGTACCGATTTCGAGATTGTGAGGATGTGAGGATGACATTTATCTCCACCAAGAATATCCAAACACGGGCATTGGCGCTGGTGAGGCGTGAGGTGGATAGTGCCTTCCGCGAGGTGGCAGACCGTGCCAGAGGGGTGATACTCCGTCAAGCGGGGCTGGATGGACGACTCTCGGAGCGTGAAGCGGAGGCGATTCAGAGGCAGGTGGGGGAGATGGTTCAGAAGATGTTTGTGTCCTTCGATGGACGCAAATCCTACGATGGGGTGAAGCCATTATCCCGTTATTCCGAAGTGTTGAATACCGCCTATAAGTTCGCTGTCAAAGAATCGGTGCTGGTGCATCATCGCTGGATGGTGAAGCATATCCCCCAAGATGTGCGCGAGTTTCTGATGCGGAATCCGAGACCGTTGGCAATCACAGAACTCACCCAAGCCGATGAACGGCATATCCGTATTGGCATGAATCGGCGGTTGATAGACACAGGCAATCTGCTGACTGAGGTGGAAGATGCTCCGCCGATTGACCCGAATATCATCGGCAAATTGCGGATATTCCGACCCAACCCAATGGCGGAACTCGACCCTTCGCGCAGGTGGGTGCCGATGCACCGTTGGCAGGATGAGCGAGGGTATAGGCTGAGTGACCGTATCTGGGAAGCAAGTCTGCGGACACGGATGAAAATTGATGCGCTGATTGCCGATGCGATACGGACGGGCAATAGTGCTGAGAATCTTGCCAACAGGTTAGAGCAGTTCCTTCTACCGAGCAGAGCGCCGTTGCGGACGATTAAGCCATACGGACGGGATGCGAGTTATGATGCGATGCGAATCGCACGGACGGAAATTACGAGGGCGGTTAATCAGGCTTCGTTCATATCGGGGTATCTGAATCCGTACACAGTGGGGTTTGATGTGGTACGAAGTTTTAATGGCGACCCACAGTGTAAAATCTGCCCGCAATATGCCACGATTGACATGGGGGGGAATCGGGTCAGACCGTTTTATGCGTATGAAACGGGTGCAATTGGACCGTATCATCCGCATTGCAAATGCCACATACGCGATGTAGTAGGGGATACTCCGCAGACGGTGACCAATAATCTGCGGGGTATGATGGATGAGGCGAGGCGTGAGTATCTTGACCCGATTATGACCCCGCTCATGGTGGCGGAGTTCATACGGATGTTGTTGGGGGTGCTGGCAGATGGCTAATCCAAAGATCCGCGAATTACATCATCGTGCCATGTGCCTAGTGGATGAGTCTGATAAAATGAGGCGTATGGGGTATCCTGAATTGGTAGCGCCTCTTATTGGGCGTGCTTACGAATTGGAACTTGAAGCGGCGGATTATGCCGTTACTGAGCCGTCTAGGTCGGTGCTATATCGGAGTGTAGCGACACTCGCTTGGCGTTGCGGACGCTTCGATGATGCCCGTAAGTCTATCGAATTGGGGTGTACTGAGAATACCCACCTAGAGATACGCGCTGAGTTTGATTCCCTCTTGAAACAAATCTCCGAATAGTCCTTATAAGTAAATGTAACTCGATACGTAATTGTCTATATTTTGTAACAGAATATTTGTTGCACTATATAAGACAATACCCTATACTTACGTATAGTACATAAGTTCTTATTGGGAGATGGTGTAACCATGACTCGTGAAGCAATCGTTTTGGAAATGCAACACGCCCTGAAAGGGGAATACCCGCACAACGTCCCACTGGCGGCAGGGATAGACTTGTCTACCCTGACCGAAGGAGATGATGCGCCGATGTTCCTCACCCTGCCCATTGCCACCGAGACCACCTCGCGCAATGGCGTGAAGTACCAAAGCAAGGACGTGAAGCGCATCGTATCCGCCATCAACAATCGTGAAATTATTGGGCAAAAAGGGCATTTAACTGAAGCGGAGCGTTCGCATCGGTTTGATACTCCCGCGCTTTTCTGGGTCGGCGCGACCTTAGACGAAAGCGGTGTGGCATGGGGCAAAGCATATATTCCCCGTACCGCCCAAGATGTGCGCGAGTATGTGCGCGTGGCGAAAGCGATGAATGCCAAAATCGGCACATCCATCTATGGCACAGCCGAGATTAATGACTTGCACGAAATCGTAGGGGATAGCCTGATGCTTGAGCAAATAGACTTGGTAAACCCATCGCGGGTGGGTGTGCCACAAGCTACAGGTGTCCCTATCATCACCCAAGAGAGTATTCAGACCGATATTAGTGAATCCACAGAGGAGAAATCTATGGACGCGAAAACACAACCACAAGAAGAAGTTATCAGTGAGATGGAACGCAATCTCCAAGTTCAGGTGTCGGGACTCACCGCTACTGTGCGGGAGCTCACCCTGAAAGTAGATGCTCAATTGCGGGAGCTCACCGACATGAAAACAGTCAAAGAATTGCTCAAACCCGAAAACGGGGATGTGATTCTGGCGGTGCGTGCCACCCTATCGGAATTGGAATCTCTGAAACACGAGAATCTCCAATTGTTGCAAACTGCCATCGCGCAAGCAATCGCCGAAAAGGTGAAAGCGGAGCATGTGCGCCCGATTATCCAATCAATGGTGGTGGGTAAAAATCCCACGCGATTGTCCGAAGTGGCGAGTGCGGTAGATGCGGTGCTGGCATTTAATGATGTCAAGACCTTGTTGAAAAACACCACCGTCACCGAGATGGGACCCGCCCAACAGCGACCCGCCATGCCCAATGGGGATGCCGAAGAGGTATTCATCTATATCCCCCAAGTGTAATTTTTATCCGTAGGCAATCGAATCGCATCGTAGCGAGAGGAACAAGACGATATGGCAACAGGAGACAAGACCTATTTCGAGAGCGATGGTGAGAGTGTGAACGTGTCACTCGTGTCTACCATTGAAGCCAACATGGTCGTACTAGCAAACGGCTGGTTAGGCATCAGTAATGGCAGTGGGAATAGCGGGGGTAGCGTGGCGGTGAGCATTGACCGTAACGAATATCAATTCACGGTCCCTGCGGCACTGGCAGTGAGCAAGGGCGACATCGTGCGAATTGACACCACCGCCGTGACAGGGACGAACATCCCCCCAGACGCGGCTTACAACAAGTCCGCGCTATCCGCCACCAACATCAACCTATTCAAAGCCACTGAAGCTAAGAATGGCACTACCCATGTGGTAAGTGGCATCTTGTTGAGTGGTCTCTAGCCGAGGATTCCAGAGGAGGAATCGAAAATGATTGAACTCATTAGCAAAACGTCACTCGCCAAAGACAAACCCAAAGCGGGTTTCAAAGAGGGGTTTGATATCAAATCCCAAGTGCGCCTCACAGAAGGCAATGGTCGGGTTGCCGAATTCATCGGCACCGATACTTTCGCCAGCCAATTCTATACTCGCCAACGGTACGAGGTGGAAGCGGGTCGGGACATGGAACCGATTTTGTACACCCCCTTGTATAGCATCACGACCGATAGCACCTTGCCCCGCAATGTGAGTATCTATCGGTTAGGCACGGCGGGAGTGGTGGTTGAAGAAGTGTTTGAAGGGGGAGAAGTCAAGTTTGCCAGCGTAGGGCAGGGGGATATTTCCGTCGCTATCAAGCACTATTCGACCGGTATCCAGTATAGCAAAGACATTTTCTTGTTCAACGAATTGTTTCGGTTGCCCAATTTTGAACGGCAATTCGGGGTGGCGTTCAATGCGCTCATGAACCACGTCCATTTCAATCCCATTTTGGCGCACAGCTATGCGGCGGGGAATCAGACCAATGGGACGGCGCTGACCAATTTCCGCGTGACTGCCAGTATGCCAGAGAAATATCTCCGCACACTGGAAAAAGCCATGACGGATGGCATTGCCGATACGACTAACCCGCGTCGTGGTCCGTATGTCTTACTTTGTAGCACTGCCGATGTGTTCACATTTGAACGGGCAGTGGGTCGGGTGGCACAAGACGGTTTTGACCAGCAATCGTCCGCGCTCAACCGTGTGACCACCATCATCGAGTACAACGGGTGGACAGCCACCCGCGGGAAGAAAGCCACCACCTATGCGGGTGTCCCCAGTGGCAAAGCGTATTTGGTGGATATTGGCAATCGGGTGTACGACTTCCAGAGCTATGTGAAGCAACCGCTTCAGATGACGATGGGCAACCCCGATGTGAGCCGTTTTATTATGGAGCAAAATGTGTGGGATATCTATTTTGGCATTTTCGCTGACCCAGCGCGGGCAGTGCAAGAAATCACCCTGCCCGTTGCCGCCAGTGGGCAAGCATAAGGATAGTATGTTATGGAGGAGGTCATCAACATATGCTCGACCACATTTGACCCCGCCGACAGCTACGGGCGGATTGCGTCTGAATTGGCGACTCATTTGTCGCCTTTGACTGCGATCAACCGTTTGTCGTTGGGTGAGGATAATGCACCTAACGCGGTGTTTCATCCTGCGGTGGGAGGCATATTGTTGGGCTATCCGACATTGCATGAACGCTTCGGTGGGATGGTCAATGCGGGACCGAAAATCGCTATCACGATGTTTGAATCCACCAAACTCCCCGAGGGGTGGGTGGAGGCACTTAACACCTGTGATGCGGTCATCGTGCCTGCGACTTTCCTTGTTGATATTTTCAAGCAAGCGGGGGTGACTGCCCCGCTGCATGTTGTGCCGTTGGGTGTGAGTGCTGAATTTATGCACTACACCCCACGGACTACCCCAACGGGTGATGAGCCGTTTACCTTCATCACCATTGGGGATAGAGGACGGCGCAAGGGGTGGGTGGAAGCCTGCACCGCGTTTGTACGGGCATTTGGTGATTCACCAGATGTGAAGCTGATTATCAAGACACGCAAGCCGTTACCGTTTGGTATTACCAATTCCAACATCCAAGTGGTGACGGGGGATATGACCAATGCGGAACTAGCCGAGCTATACACCACCGCGCAGGTGATGGTATGCCCAACACATTGCGAAGGGTATGGATTGCTACCGCGTGAATTTGTCGCCACAGGGGGATTAGCCTTTGTGACGAATTGGGGTGGGACGGCGGATAAACTCATCACATGGGGTTTCCCTATTCCCTACACCCTCGAATCCGCGTGGGAAGGTGAAGAAAAATGGTATGGCAAATTGGGCGAATGGGCAAAGCCTGATGTGGAGGCACTCGCGCACCAGATGCGCGACATCGAAGCGCACTATGACCAGTATGCCAGCCTCCGTCGCTTGTTCTCTAGCTTCATGCACCGACAAACATGGTCGGTGTTTGCAGACCACGTTTTCGCCATTTGGAGCAAGGTATTGGAGACAAAATATGCCCGCCACAGCGACTGAAATCACGAGTTTGCGTCGGCAATTGGATGCGGATGCGAGTGCGCTCCCAGATGCCGATATTAATGCCATGTGGGATGAAGCAGTAGCGGATTATCCCAAGTATGTAGGCACCCGACCCGTCATTTTCGCGGTGGTGCGCTTGCAGGCGTGGCGTGAACTCATGGCGAGTGCCAGCAAACGGGTTGACTATAAACAAAACCAGTCTGAGGAGAAACTATCGCAACTGCTCGCCAATATGCGCGTGATGGAGGCATTTTATCTCAAACAACTGACGGCACTTATCGCCACTGCCACCCTGCCACCTGTGCAGTGGGGTGGGATGCGGAATATCCCACCCAGAAAGCGAGATGTTCCCAATGGCTAATATTACGGCGTGGCTGGTGGGCAATAATGCCCCAAGTGCCAGTGAACGGGCGGTGCTGGCGTGGAGACGAATCCAAGACAAACCGACCAGTATCACTATCAAACGGGATAGCATAACCCTGCCCGCACAAACCGTTCGGATTGAATACAGCGAATCGGAACGGCTGGTGATGGGTGAGGCAAATGGCGCGAGTGCGGTGCGTGATGTGGTGGTGTTTGGGATAAAGACGCACCCGACCCTCGCCAATACCGACCTGAAATACGGGGATATGTTCGCGTTTGACGGGGCAATCTTTCGGGTGGTGATGACCATTTCGACCATCGGGGAAATACAAGCCAAGGCGGAGGCAATCCGATGAGCCGACCCACCCCTGTACAGATTCAATGGGATGGACTCCCGCAAATGGATGCCAAGTTATTGGCGTATTTGGGCAAGGCACAAGAGGCACTTACCGCGATTGCCAAATATTGGGAGCCGCATTTGGAAAACTACGCCAAAGAAAATGCCCCCTGGACAGACCGCACCGCCAATGCGAGACAATCGCTACGGGCGTATATCGGGACGGATGCACCTGCGGGGTATCCGTCATCACAACAACTGGCGAAAGATGTGGTGGAATTGTTCTTGTCACACGGGAGATACTACGGGATTTTTCTGGAGACCCGTTGGCAAGGACGCTACGCCATCATCTATCCAACCCTGGAAGCGCATCTGCCCGAAATTAAACGGATGATTCAAGAGGTATTCGGGGTATGAGCTGGCAGACTGACCTCATCACCACCCTCACCAGCGATTCTGCCCTATCTGCCCTCCTGACAGGGGGCTGGTCGGATGCCGAATCGTTGCCCAAACAGGGCATGAGCATGAGCAACGCCCCCAAGACACCAGACGGGGTGAGTATTGCCCCCTTCGGTGTAATTCGCAGACGGGGGATGAACGATGAGGGCATCCGCGACTTGAACGCTGAGCGCGGAAGCATCGAGTTTTACATCTATGCAGATAGGGGGTATGCCACCATTGAGGGGGCTATATTCCGTCTGAAGGCGCTACTGAATGAGAAACTCTTTGTGAGTAGCGATGTGTCACTGGCATATTTGCGGTTTACGTTTGTGAGCGGGGAACTCATGGCGGATGAACTGGCATACGCGCCATTCAAATTTGTTCGCTTTAACCTTATTGTCAGGAGAAAATGACATGCCAAATCCAGCGCATATTTACCCATTTACTTTGCAATCCATCTTGATTGCATCCTTTGATATCACCGCCGACACCTACGGATCCCCGTATGACCTCGACGCTGACCAGATTTTGGAATTTGACCCACAATCCGATACCGACATGATGCGGGATAGCGGGTCGGTAACGCGCCTGCTGACCGTGATGACGCACGCCAATTTCACCATCACGCAAGGCGGTATTGACTTCCTCGCGTTGGGGGTTATGACCAACGGTGTGAGCGGTCAATCGTATTTTGAACCCGAAGCAGGCAAAACAGGCTTGCGCTATTTTGGTGTGTTGGGTGTTGCCTCGCTGGATAACGACGGGGTGATTGTGGGCGGGTTGCGTGCCTGCAAACTGGATACCCCCCCCATGATGAAATTCGATGGGCAAGCTAACAAGTTTGCGGTATCTGACATGAAGGGCAAATCCATCGCCGTCACCGCGAGTAGTGTGAATCGGATTTACCGCTTCAGACGCTATGCCAGTCTCGCCGCATGGGAAGCCGCCAAACCGACAGATGGCACGACCTTTGGCACCTGGCTCAAAGCTGTGAACGGAGCGTGATAGATGTCTGTTTTAGACGCAAAATCATTCAATAAGCCCGTAGAAGTGGAACTGCCTTCGATGCGCGGGTCGGGGGATGTGGTACTGCTCAGATTGCCAGATATGTTGTCGCTGGTAGACAGCAAGGGTGAGGTGACAGACCCGCTCACCAATCTGCTAGTGGCTAGTCTGAACGGAAATGGAGGCAGTAACGCAAGCAAACTGGAATATACCCCAGAGAATCTGCCGACCTTTTCCGCCATGCTGGATCGCATTTGTGTGGCGACTTTAGTTTCGCCCAAACTGACACTGGATACCCATGGGGATGATGAGCATTTGCCCGCACGGTATGTGTCGTTCAATGACAAGGTATTCATCATGCAGTGGGCGATGGGTGGCGGGGCGTTCCAATCTGCCGAGCGATTTCGTCCTCAACCGAGTGACGATGTGGAAATTGTACCAGAGGGCGAAGGAATTCTCCCTGAACCCGTCGGATGAAATGGGCATTGAGGGGGCATGGTTGCGGTGGATGTTCACCAATGCCGTGCATACCTTCGGCACATGGATGGAAAACAAGCTGAATGAACGGGGTAGGGACGGCAAACCGTTGCACCGCATCGAACGGTTGCTGGACATCCCGATAACACCCAAGCAATTACACCTCTCCCAATTTCGGGAGATGGGACTCGAAGAAGCGTAGGATGACATGGGCGGATACGATTTAGGCAATGTGTACGGCAGAATCACCCTAGATGCCTCTGGTATAGCCAGTGGTGTTAATTCTGCGCGTCAGTCGCTCCAGAGTGGGTTTTCCAATATGGGGCAAAGCCTACAATCTTTTGGCGACCAGATTACAGGGGTTGGCGCACGGATTACCGCCCTCACCGCGCCTTTCGTCGCCTTTTCTGCCAGTGGGCTGAGCGTCGCCTCCGACTTTGAAGTGCTGATGAAGCAAATTGAGTCCTTCGGCGGGGTGGCGGGCGAGGAGCTGGAAGCTGTCCGTCAGTATGCCATGCAGATGGGGGCAGACACCCAATTCTCTGCCCAAGATGCGGGTGGGGCATTGCTGGATTTGCTCAAGAGTGGGATGGAGTTGGAAGCGGCGATGGCAACATTGCCCGATGTGTTGAACCTTGCCGCGGTGGGGGGGATGTCACTGTCACAGGCGGCGGGTATCGCCTCTGGTAGCATGGCGATGTTCCAGTTGGATGCGACCCAAGCGAGTCAAACGGTGGATGCGCTGGCACAAGCGGCGAATGCGAGTCGGGCAGATGTGGCAGATTTAGGGCTGGCACTCGGTAATGTGGGACCGATCGCCAACACCTTTGGGCTAGATGTCGAGGAAACTGCGGCGATATTGGCGGTGTTCTCTAACAATAGCATAGAGGGAGCAGAGGCAGGGACCCAGCTCAAATCTATGTTGCTGAACCTGTCGCGTCCCACCGAAGAGGTGCAACAAGCCTATGACGCGCTGGGTGTCAGTTTGTATGATGCACAGGGCAATGTGCGTGATTTTAACACGTTCATCGTCGACTTAGATAGCGCCTTAGACGCGCTTCCCGTCCAACAACAAAATGAGATGATGCAACGTTTGGGCGGGAGCTATGGCATTTTAGGTTTAACGGCTTTGCGTGCCAGTGGCGGGATTGGTGACATGCTAACCACGATGGGCGAAGCACCCGAAGCAGGCGCATTGGCAGAGGGGTTTATGAACACCTTTGCGGGCAGGGTGGACTCTCTGCGGGGCAGTTTTGAAACGTTCCAAATCGAAGCCCTCACGCCCTTCATGACCAATATTGCGGGTCCGTTTGTTGCTCGTCTCACGGAGATGGTCAATTCGGTGACGGCATGGGCGGCAGAAAACCCAGCATTGACCACCACCATCATGCAAATTGGGGGGGCTTTGGTGGTGGCGGGTCCTGCACTCATGGCGTTGGGAGTGGCGATTAGCACCGTTGCGCCTATTTTGGGATTGCTGGTATCCCCAATAGTGCTGATAGCAGGGGCGGGGTTGGCATTGGCGCATGTGTTTGGCATTGATTTGCGCCAAGCCTTCACCGATGTTATCGAAACGGTGCTACCCGTATTGGACAATTTGCGCGTGTGGTTTGTTGAAGATGCGATGCCTGCTATTGTGGATTTTATCCAGACAACCGTTGTGCCGACACTCCGCAGAATCGGGGCGGTCATTGGCGAGGTGTGGATGCGGGTCGCGCCTGTATTGGGTCAATTATATGAATGGTTTGTGACCACGGCACTCCCCGCGATTGCCAATATCATACAAACGGTGTTTATCCCGATTATCCTAGATATCGGTCGGCGGATTGGCGAAATATGGGCGGTTATTTCGCCTGTGCTGGTACAACTGTATGAGTGGTTTGTGACCACGGCACTCCCCGCGATTTCAAACGCCATCCAGACCATTTTTATCCCTGCGATTGAATTTATCGCCACCGTGTTCAAAGAGATTTATGAGACGGTTGCCCCGATTCTGAGTTTTCTCATCGAGTGGTTTGTCACCCAAGCTGTGCCACTTATCGCGGGATTGATTAATGATGTGATTATCCCCGCAGTAGGGGCATTTATAGACGTGTTGGGGGCAATCTGGAGTGTGGTCGGTCCGGTGTTGCAATCGCTCGTGGATTGGTTTCAGGCTACGGGCTGGCCGGCTATTCAGGGATTCATTGAAAATATTATCACCCCGGTCATTGGGATTTTTGTCGAATTATTGAAAGGGATTTGGACACTGGTTGAGCCTGTGCTGGGGTTGCTGGTGGCGTTCTGGCGCGATGCGATAGGTCCCGCTGTGCAAGCGGGGTTAGATGTCGTGACTCCGATTATTAATGGATTAGTGGCTATCATGAGTGGCATTTGGGAATCGGCTCGTCCTTTTCTGGAAGCCTTGCGCGATGGGATTGGCGGGATATTCATCTTTATTCGGGATAACATCATTCAACCCGTCATCAATGCCATTATGAGCATCCCGAATGCTGTCCGAGAAGCCAAAGCCGCCTTAGACCTTTTCAATGGGCAAGCGGAAATCGTCAACAACGCCCGCACAGCCGTGACCAATTCAGGGGCAACCTGGGATCAGGTCAACGCCCAGTCGCGGGGGGCAATCTCGGCGCAAATAGGCGGGGGCTGGGCGGCTGACCTAATAGGGGGATTGTTTGCGCCGATCATCACCAATAACGCCATGACCCCACCCTCCAGAGACATCGGCGGGGAAGGGATGGCGATGTTGCCCTATCTAATCGGCAAACAGCAAGAGGACAACGAGATTTTTGTCCCGCGTAGCAGTGGGCAGTTCATCCCGAATTTCATGGATAAGTTAGACGGATTCATGGCGGTCATGGATGGTCAGACACAATCCCAATCCCCGTTGGTGGGGCAGGTGGTTATCCATGCCAACAACGCCGAAGGGGGTAAGGCGGCGGGGGATGCCTTTGTCGCCCGACTTGACCAGTATATGCGTGCGAAAGGCTAACCGATATGACAGGTACACACATCACGAAATTCCACACCTATGTGTTCCGCTATGAACAGGATTACCGCGATAACTTCGCCGATGTATTGGCGCGTACCTCGCGGGTGGTGGGAGTCAGTGGCGGGGTGGATGAATTTGGCAGGGGCATGGCACTCGCGGAAGTGGGCAACGTGCAAGTGGGATTCTTCCTTATAGCAGAGACACGCGAGGGCATGACACCCCTACGTGATGAATTGAAAAAACTCCTGTCGTTGGGGGTCAAGAAACTCTGGATGCAACCCGCTGACCCCATTGCTAAACCGCGTTGGACATGGGCAAGGGTGAATAACATCAACATCCCAGAACGGCGCGACAAGCACACCGACTTGTGGCAGAAAATAACCCTTTCATTCCAATGCAGTGACCCGCGCTGGTATTCGCACCCCACCGCATGGCTACTCGACAGTGGTTTTGTGCTAGACGCGGCACTCACGCTAGGGGGGTATCGGGCGAGTAGTGCGAGTATCAACAACAATAGCACTCTGGCTGTGACCAACAACGGCTCAACTGTTACACCCCTGTATCTGCGCTTTGATGCGGGGAGCAATGCCGTCACCAATTTGCGCGTGTCGCTCCGAGATAGTGCCGATGTGGAAATAGGGCGCTGGCAATTTGTCGCTACGCTCAGCGCAGGGCAGATATTAGAAGTGGATAGCACATCGCTTTCTGTCACTGTGACCGATACCGCCACCAACGGACGCTACGCTGTTTTTAATCCCCTGAAGGGCAATGGCTTTCTGGAACTGCCTTCGGGGACGAACACCCTTGTTTTCAATGGCACATTCACGGGCAATGTGACCGTGTTTGCCGATTATTTAGACGCATGGAGATAATCTTATGACCACTAATCATCATACCGCGATCGCTAATGGCGCTCCCGCCAATGCCAGCACGTTTAACACCCCTCTGGGGCAATTGGATAGCGCTATTGACACCGCTACAACCACCGCCAATACTGCTAATTCCAGCGCCAATGCCAGCGCCAGTAATTTGAGCAACCTCATAGCAGGGGCGAGTGGCTTCACCCAATTATCTTTATCCACCAGCCCCACCCTCACGATTAGCAGTGGGGCAATCACCGTCACGCGCAGTCGGCATTTGGTGGATACCGAAGCCGCCGCCAGTTATGACGACCTCGACACGATTAACGGCGGGGTGGCGGGGGATGTGCTGGTGTTGGAAGCGGTCACAGCCGCCCGCGTGGTGGTGGTGAAAAATGGGACGGGGAACATCTTCCTCAATGGGATGGATGTGTTTTTGGATGATGAGCGCAAGGCGTTGACCCTGCTGTTTGATGGTACGCAGTGGGTGCTAATTGGCAACCCGCCCCAACGGATAAACCGCCGTCAGATGCAAATCGTGTTCAATGAGGCGACCAATCTGCCTATTGGACATGGGGCTGTGTCTGTATTTGGGACCCCCACCCGTCTTGCCGAGAGCGATGGTGTCTATACGGTATATACCAGTCCCGCCACGACTGCTAATAATGGGGGGGTGCAAGTGGCGGCATTTACCTTATACCAAGCACGCCACCATCCCAGCATGACCATCTGGTTGCGGACAGGCGCAACCCTCGCGGCATTGCGGTGGTTTGTGGGGCTGACCAGTGGGGGACCGCTTGGTAGTGACACCCTCGCCGCAGCTGGTGTTTCGGGTGTTGCGTTTCGCTATTCTACGGTAGTGGGGGATGTGGGCTGGCGACCAGTCACATCCGACGGCACAAACTCCACTATTCACGCCCAATTGGGAGGCAATATAGCCATTAATACCGCTTACAAATTGCAGGTATCGATCGTCAACGGGGTGGCGTATTTTGTTCTGAACGACACATCTTATTTTTCGTCCGCCCTCACCATGCCAGCTTCCACCACGGATTTGGGCTGGTCAGCACAGCTTCAAACCCAAGCGAATGTGGCGAAAGCAGTAGGCTATCGCCGTATTTTATTGGAGACTGACGTATGAAGCTGTGGCTAGATGTGTGTGATACGCATTGGGTAAAGACAGGGTCGGGTCCCATCGCGGTGCAATCCGTCACGGTTGACCGTCTGCTCGATGGGGCAGGTGGGCTGAGTATTGACTGTGTGGCAACCGATGAGCGCACGCTGGCAGAATTAACGCTTGAGAAGCGGATGAAGGTCTATGTGAGTGATGACTCTGGCACGCGCATGATTGCCAAAGGGGTGGTACGCCGCCGCGATAAGGGATTCACCAGTGGCGGATTAAGCCTATCCGTCTCGGGTCCAGATTCGCTGGATGACCTCAAACGCTACTCGGTATTGCTCAATAGGCAATATGTCCAATTGCCACGTAATGAGGTGTTTGCTTCACTGGCGGGATTGGCTGGCTGGACGGTGCAGGCGGACAGTACAACCCAATTGCTCACGGCTCGTTTTGATGGTGTATCCGTATTATCTGCCTTGCAGAAGATTTGTGACCAGAACGGACTGCACCTGCGCGAGGCACTCACTGAGAATAGTGTCATTGAAATGGGGTCATTTGGGACGGATTGTGGCGTGGTGGCAGTGAGTGGGGATAGCCTGCCTACAGGGGTGTATGCCAATACCGACATTGCCATCATTGAGAGTATCCAGAAGAGTGAGGATACCGAAGCGATTGCCAATTGGCTTATCCCGATTGGGGCAGGCGAGGGGGAAGCGGCACTCACCCTGAAAAATGCTACCCGTGCGGAGGTTAAGACCATGACGGGTGCGGACGGGCGGGTGCTGTATTACATGACGGATGATGCCAGTATTGCCACCTATGGCGTGATTCAACGGGCAGGCACATTCAAAGATATCGCCCCTCTGAGCAATTCGACGCTCTCTAAGCAGATTGCGTCGAACTCCTTGTATGATGCCGCCAAAGCGTGGCTCGACCGCAATAGCGTGGGGCAGGTGGTGTATTCGCTGTCGCTGAAAAAAGTGAGCCAGGTCATTCGTCCGGGCGACAAAATCCGTGTGACCTATGTCGGCGATGTTGAAACCCGCGAGGGCAAGATTCTCCAATTGGAGAAAGTCGACGGGCTATTCTGGGTGACACAAGTTAGCGAAGCATACACGCCAGATGGCATGACCATGACCTTGCAAGTGAGCAATGTTGACCAAGTAGCGATGGATTCCGCCAAGACCATCATCGGGGCGTTGGAGGGGATGCGCGTGCAGAATCTGAAACCAGCCACGTTCCCCTCTACATGGACATGGAACGGATTCGATTTTATTCATCGCCGTGATTTTGCTAATATCGTGTCTGCTAATAATAAGGATGCGGTATTTCCTTTACGGATCGATGACAGCATCACCGAAATTGTGCGGGTCAAATTTCAATTCAAAACCGAACCGCTCTATACCCTAACCCCTGTTTTCGATGGGGTGGTTTTGCCTAACCCGACTTTTGCGATGCGTTTAATTGGCTTTGAATATGGGGTATTAATAGGCAATAATTACCCGCGAGGCTTGAGGATGTACATTAATGATGTGGATGTGACGGCGAAATACGGGGGACCGTGGAATCCCGCGCCAACCAATGCCGCGGTGGATGTGACGCTGGACATCACCGACGACATTGTGTTTGCCTCTGGGGGTATCTATAGAGAACATATCATCTTATTCAGAGCCGAGTATACCTTCTCTCAAACAGGTGTCTATCTACCAGCACTCTCTGACCCTAGCTCGCATGGTATTGTTAAGGCAAACATAAACGTTATTGCCATTAGCCAAGCGATTTTACCCTTCTGAACAGGTGTTGCATGAAGGGATGTTAGAGTATTGTTAATAATGGTCTGATGTATTGGTAATGGGTATTAGTTGTGATACAATATAGAACAAGCGTTTTGTTAGGATGAGGAGCAGTATGAATTTAGACCCGACATACAAATTTTTCACGGAGACGAGTGTGGTTGTCTTGGTGTTATTTTTGCTTGTCCTATTGGTTGGGGGGAGCCTGTATGTTGGGTTACAACTGATTAAATCCAACAATCTAGCGCGGGATGAGCGGGGGAAAACGCGCGAGGCAGAAGAGAAGGCGAAACATTCAGGGATGGAACTCGAAGAGATCCGCCTCAAGATGTTGGGGGAGATGACGACACAAATCACATCGCTCACCATTCGCATTTCGGATGACCGCGAGCATGACCGTCAAATCCGCGAGCATGACCGTCAAATCCGCGAACAGGAACTAAAGGCGGCGGATGCGCTGGTTAAAGCGGTGGACGCCACGAGTGGCGCGATGAAGGCGCATGTGGATGAGGCGGTGGTGTTTCGTACCACCATGACGACCAACCAAGAGCGGTTGCTGACTGCCATTGTGGTCGTTGGCACAGGGGTTGCTTCTGCCACCGCCGCCATTGAGACCAATAACGAGGGTATTATCAGCGTCAAAGAGGGTTTTAAGGCACTCGAAAAGGCGCTGTCTGATTTGCCGAATACCGTGAAAGACATTCTCAATCCGTTCTGTGAGCGCATTGAAACGGCGCTCCAAAAATTAGAGACCGTGAAGGTCGAGGAGACACACAATGTTACATCTGAAGAATCTGTTTTTGGCGCTACTCATAGTCGCGGTGTGCCTAATTTGGGTATACACCCCAGCGATTCGCAAAGCCAACGCCCAGGAGACGACCCCAACCCCGATAGTGGAAGTGACGGAAATTCTGGCGGATGATCCCTCTGGGGTGGAATCTGTCGCGGTGGATAGGGTGCAAACCGTCACCGAAGAATTGACGCAAGTGATGGCGACCACCCTGCGCGATAGCGTGCTGGCGGTGCTGTTGGTGGCGGGTACGATATTTGGATTACTATCTGGTGCGCTGGCGACCATTGTCTATAGCGCGTTGAAATTTACGCATCAGTCGGTGACACCCGAAGCGGTAAAAGACATTTTTCTACTCGGTGTCCAGAAGGGTGCAGAGGGGTTGGTGGATGTGACCAGTCGAATTCCGATGCCGTATGAACTCGATGATAAATTGGCACTAGCAATTGCCAGTGGGGTAGGGCGATACTTCGCCGAGATTGGGTTTAATCCACCGTCCACTCGTACCGACCCGCCACCAGATAGTGTGCCGTTGGGCGGATAACATTAGACCTGATATACAACACCCCGCTATGGGGTGTTTTTATTTATCCCCAAAATCCGCCACATGATAGGCTTCAAAACGTTGAAGCCAGAAATGCTCTATACGTGTCATATCAAACCTGCCATTCAAGTGAAAAATATGGAGGACGTAAATCACATCGACCACATCGTAAAAATCCACAGATGCGCCAGTTGACATCAACGCACTTGCTCGCGGATAAATGACTTGCGACTCTTGTTGTCTGACGATTATCCCGCATAATTTTTTGAGCATCGCTTTATCATACTGCTTAGGTGTAGGGGCGGTTAGCGGATGACTCAGGTCATAGGTCGCCAATTGGCTCAACGTTACATACCGCCTACGGATGGTCAATTCTCGCGTATGCATCTCAAAGAGTGGGCGGGTCTCTGTTCCCCACACATACATGAAGGGGTGTGTCTTGGAGATAAGCCAGTCAGCATGTTCATGTTGAGACCAGTCCCAGAAATGCTCATGGGGCTTATTGGCATCAAAAATAACCTCTGGGGGATTAGTCACATCACACCATTTTTTCATCAGCGTTTTGGATTCGTAAAAAGATATGTCCTGTACATCGAAGGGGATAGCGGGGCGCGTGTATAACACCGTATCACGGATGTTGACCCAATGCTCATAATTTTCAATAGGCGTTGTATTCATTATTCATTATCCTGTGACGCAAAGCACAGAATATATCATACCACGATAGCAATACGCTGGCGCTATCGTGCGGATTTAGTATTGGACTATAGTAGGTTATAAGACGTATCTAGGGGTTATAATAGCTACTTAGAAATTGGACTCTAAGAAGTGAGCCGTTTCTACCCAAAAGAAAGGGCGCTCACGAAATTAACCATGAGCGCCCTTCCCTTCTATCTGTCACATACTACGTATGCCGATGGCGGGGAAGCCTGTGGGGTTAGGAAGTTTTCCCCGCTTCGCACATACTATCCTGTTTAGGGGGCAGGATAGATAGAGTATAGCACGGATGGTCTAGGGATGCAAGTGGGCAATCTAATAAAAGGATGCGGGGTTTACCGCGCCTAACCTGAAACGCCGTTTTTGGCGTTCAGTTTGTTGTGATTCTGGGGGAACGTGCTAGAGGGGTATTGCGAGGGGAACTAGAACAACCGTAGCTGGTAGACCGTCTTATCACCGTCTGACCCCCGCACCGTCTCGCGGGTGGGATTGTAGTGGGCAGGTTTCGGTGCGGATATGCCCCGCATCGCTATCACCTGCCCCACTGCCATCTTGACCACGGTCAACACAAATTCATGACGAATGGCGGGTGTCTCGGTGGGTGTCTCCACATTCCAAAACTCGAGGTCGGCACTATCAAACTCGGCATACTGACTGTTCTCTTGGGTGAAGTCGGGTGCAGAGAGGCGCTCATCCTTGCCAATGCTGTTCATCAATGCCGATTCAAACCCATCCGACTTTTCTGTCAATGCATCTAATCCACTTAACCCGATGTCACCTGTCAACAATTTGGATGACCGTTGCTTCTTGCTCATGAGCAGGATGGCTCTCTGCTCCATCGTGCCTTCGTAGTACATGTACACCACTCGGCATAATTTAGCCGTCTGGTTGAGGCGGTAGCTTCGCGCAGATGCCTGCATCATCGTGGACAGATTGAAGGTCGGTTCATAGAAGATGATGGTCTGGGCAAATACCAAATCCAACCCCGTTTTCACTAACTCAGGATTGCATATCAATATCTCCATGCCCAATTCGATTTGTCCGTCAATCACCGCCTCGCGGCGCTCGGCATTGATATTGCTCCGTAGGATGTAACTGCATCCACCGGTGTGCTGTTCGAGTATCCGTTGGATGCGCGGTTGGATGTCCTTCTGTTTCGTCTGCCGACAGTACACAATGCACGGTCGCCCGTCTGCCAGTTCCTCTTGAACATAGGTGATGAGTTCCTGCTCTTTGGGGAATAGCTCCTCGCCACCATACAGAAACCAATCCGCCTCACTCACATCGCTCGGTGGGCAGTCTTGACTCAATGCCCGCACAATCTCGCTACCGCCCTTGTCGTGGATGACATATTCGCGCCAGGGGGCATTGACCCAATCCATCGTGAAACGGAAATATTTCGGCACGAGGGTGCGGTCTTTCTGGTTGGCGGGCAAATGGTTCTGGTCTTTGATTTCCTCCAGCATCTTCTCCACCACCTCCTCATACTCACTTATCATCGAGGCATCTGGCGTGACGGAAAGGGTCGTCTCTGAATACATCGGCAGGTGCTTCTTGAGGTCTGCCAGTGAGAAATAAATCGTATGGTCGAGCATTTCTGCCACCAATAACGGGGATATGCCAGGGGCTTCTTCATAGGGACGCTCATAGGTCTCTGTGCCTGTCAGTTTGCCCGCCGAGTATTGGGGGGATTTCGTGACCAGCTTCTCACGGACACCCATATTCGCCACCCACCGCGCCTCTTGTTGTCCGCGTGAGGTGCTGTATTGGCTCATCTGCTCGTGGGGGAAGCGGTCATTGCCCTTGCGTTTGCGCGTGTATCTCACGCCCCCACCCCAATAATAATCTCGGCGGATGCGCGGATTGAGCATGTACTCCAGATTGAACAAGGATGACGAATAGCCGTTAAACGGTGTGCCTGTCATGGCGAGGACGGCAGAGGCACAATTGGCGAGTCTGCCAAAGGCTTCCCCATTGCCCGTGTCGCCGTGTTGCGCCTCATGCACCTCATCCCATATCAGCAAGGCGATGCGGTGGCGGTAGCGTTTCTTGATGTACTGGTCGAGGCGATAGCGCGGGTTGGTGGGCTGTTTGCCTTTGGTCTCGGCGGGTCGGATTTCCTGCCAGAGGGGTGTATGACAGGTATCACACTCGCGCTTCGATGTCTGCACATATTTCAGATACCCGTCTTTGGTGCGGGTATCCTCATCCGTCATGAGTTTTATTCCACAATGCGGGCAATGGGGATACTCGCGGGATTGAATACGGTCGGTGTTTTCCATCCCCGCAGGTGCTTCTTCTTTATATCCCCACAAGGCAGTGTGATGCTTGCGCCACACCACCGCTTCACCCCACCCACTACCGAGTTTGGTCATGTCGCGCTTGATGATGGCGATCTTGGGATGCCCCAATTGGTGTGGCACATCCATGAAGGCTTTCATATCCTCATGCCGATTGACCAGATGAATGACCGCATTGGCATTGATGCTCAGTGCTTCCCGTTTCCATTTCTTCACCAGATGCGGGGGACACACGATGACAATCACCCCCCCTTTAGCGATTTGCTGGCGGAAGGATGGGTGTGCGCCACTGCCAATAATGGATGCCACCGTACTTCCTTTGGCGGTCTTGCCAGTCCCCATCTGACCGACCAAGAGTATCCCCTTACGGCTCTCGAATCCGCGCAGAATCGCACCAATGACGTGTTTTTGAGGCGTAAATAACTCATGCTTCCCATTCAGGCGTATCCCGTCAAAAATGCGCTTAAATCCGCCATAGTCAAAGGCGTACACAGGCTTGAAGCGCGTCTTGACGAATTCGATGAGGCGAGATTTGTTCTTGACGATGAAGCTCAGAATGTCCTCATCGCCACTCAATGGCACAATCCGTCCATCCTGTGCTAACAGCGTGATGGATGTCTTGGGTTTGCTCGATACTGTGGTCACCTCTGACCCCGATGCCGTGATAACCGGGTCGCTCCGTTCTTCAACATGCTTGACGACACTCCGCATCGCCACTTTGCCATAGGTCTCGGTCTCCATGACGATACCCGCTGTCGCCGCCCCTGCCAGCACATACGCCATGTGACCCGGACGCGGTGGCACGATGGTCCCTATTTGGTCGGTGACGGCGGGGGGCGCGAATAGTGCATTGAAGCGCGGGGAATAGTGTGCGCCGCGCTCCTCGATGAGTTTCAATCCGAGTTCTGGGGATACCGCATCGGGCGCGAACACGAATCGGGCAATGGTCGGCGGGGGTGGAATTTGATACACAGGGGTATCCAACACCGTCAACATGCGTGGCGTGTCTTTGGTCATCATAATGTGTTCGTAAAGCGCCTGTGGGTTTGACGATTTTCCTTTAATCGCCACCACCACGATTTGGTCATACTCGTTCAGGTGCTTACCGGGCAATCCCCAGATGTCCACGCTGGAGCTGTGACGACTGAGGAAGGTGGCGGCGTTGTCGGTGATGTGATGCCGATACACCACCCACATCACGATTCCCCCCTGCTGTATCCATTTCCACGCATGGCGCAGATAGCGGTATTCGATGCGTTTCGCCTCTTTGGTCTCGGAGGTATCCGCGTTTTTGTCGGTGTCGTAAGGCGGGTTGTACCAGCCGACACTGAAGGCTTCTAATGAAGCGGACAACCGCTCCACATCCCCCTGCACCGCCCGTTCTGACCCGAATTTATCAATGCAGAGTTGGGCGCGGGATTTATCTAATTCGTTGGCATACGGCGTTACATTCCAGTGCTGTGAGGCTGTGAGCAGAAAATCCCCCTCACCCGCAAACGGGTCGAGGATACGCGCTTCGGCACTGGGTGACGGTGCAATGAGCGAAAGTAGCGCTGGGTGGTGCTTTTCGCCAATGGCGAAAAACCCCATGACTTCTCGGTTGAGACCTCGGCTCATGGCTAAAATTCCTTCACATCGAGGATGGTCACAGTCTCCGTCACATCCCCCGTCTCCGACAAGGGCAATGCGCCTGTCGAGACACCGAGCGCGATGATGCTCTCCCAATCTGATACCCTCAAGAACACCCCATACCCGATTGCCCCTACCCCACTGCACTTCTCGATGATTTGGGCAGATAGCCCAGTCGACCACAGGGTGGGTATCCAATGCGGGAACACCGCCACCCCCAAAAGCTGGTGCAGGTGTTGGTGGAAGGTTGAGTAGACCTGCTTGGGTGTCTGCGCGAGGATGAGGGCGAAGGTCAGGGTTGTTGGCTCATTGTAATTTGGGAACATATTGCGGTGAACAAGGATGGTGTTCTGGAAATGGGACATATTCTCGGTGTAATCCTCAAACTTGCCCATGCCTGTTACCGTGAATTCAGTAGCGGGGGCATCGTCTGGGGTGAGGTGAATCATCTCACCCCGCGAGAGGCGGGAACGGATAGCCTCCACTGCCATTCTGGGACCACCCATGTTGAGATAGACTAACTGGTTGCCGAGTGTGAGATAGCCGAAGCTATACACATCGCCTGCGATTGCGCCTGACAATTCCCCGCAGTAAGTCGGCGTGATGACGGCTGGAGGACAATCTGGGAGGATATGCAGGGCGGTGAGGTGCTGTTTGAGGTAGTGCGTTGGGGGGGGTGGGGATGTGGATAGAGGGGTTTGTGACATGGGTAAATTTGACATTTATACCTACCTTTTTTGGGTATTTATGGTGCTTATATGGTAGGTATATTATAACATAGATTCAGTGTTATTGCGAATTTATTTAGCCTGTTGGGATGGGGTTATATGTGTGTTTAGCACATAATAAACCGCGCACAAAGAAATCATTTTCCGGTTAGGCGATTTCCCGTGATACACATATGCCAGCCCTCGCCCGTGAAACTTTTTTGCCAATTGGTCAATGACCACCACTGTGGGCGGGTAGAACTGCACACTGGTCGTTGTTGTTTTTCTCGCCCGATGTGCCAAATAATGCGCCTCTAGTTCACGCAATTGTTCATCTGTTAATGTATCCACTACTAACAAGAGTTTCTGTAGCGCCACACTTAGGATTGCCGATACACTCACCCGTGGTCCACGCATCGAGACATACTCCCCTGCCTGCACGTAATAGCGCCCTATTTTCTGGAGTGTCCCATCAAATCCATCCACCAAATCTAACCACATCGTTAATGGGCGAGATTCATCCTTTTGTTTATCATCCATAATTGTCCTCACGATTGTCATCAATTAATCACCCGTTCTCGGCTGGTGCAACTGGTGCATCACCCAAGTGAGCATATTTTACCCCACCCCTAAATACAATAGAAGGTATGGTGTTTAATTCCGCGTACACCACCCGAAAATCACGGTCTGGGTGTTCGATACTGAGTGCCTTTGCAGACACTTCTGCTTCTTCGTATTCCACAAAACGACGGGCGTTGAAGCGACTCCACGATGCGTAGCGCAATTCGTTGAGGACGGGGTTTAGGCGTGACTGGATGGCATAGAACACCAGAGGGGTATCTGGCTCGTCTTGGGTGAGACTCTCGTAGTAAACGGGGACAAAGGTCTGCATCCCTTCGGTTTCGATGTAGGGCTTACCCCACTCATACGCGCTGATGGGCGACTCCGTGTTGTTGGCTTCATCCACCTCAACCACGCGATGCGGGGTATTGTTCTCTACGGATAGCAGTTTCGCCATACGTTTTGCCTCTGATTGGTCGGCGTGTTGGGTAATTGTCACCCACCCACCCTTGCCTTTTTGGGCTTGTATCAGGTACATTGTTGTAATCCTTTCAATGGATAAAATGACTTCACGGGGATAGGCGTTTTCGAGGCGGCATATCCCCACTGAAGGTCATTTAGAGAATTAATAAATCACTGTGATTTTCAAACCAGCCATCCTAATAGTTTCCCATCGTCCATAACTCAGGGTCGCTCCGCCACATAAACGCGCAGGCTTGCGCGAGATTCCAATGCTTGGTAGGCATTTGGGCTTCTTCGATGTCATAACACCAGCCAGCATGGTCATAAACGGGGAATTGCACATTAAAGATGTATTCAAATCCCCCATCCACAATTTTGTCAGCATGTAGGCGGATGATAAAACCGTCTTCATCCCCATCATATTCGGCATAATCACATACCCCTGCTTCAAGGCATTTACGGATGTCGTCCCATTTTTTAACAGGCTTATTTTTGAGCCATACAACATATTCAGGGCGATAATCCCCATTAGTCTCAGTGGGGTTAATTGCGGGTGGAACTTGTCTATTCGGTTGATGCCAGCGCATTGTTAGTCCTCTCTACTATAAAATGGGATACTCTTGTCATTTTGTGGGCAATCCCCCCTTATGCAATATTTCGGCGTTCAACGGAACCTGCACCCGCAGATAGATTTCTGTGACGGTATATGTGCGCCGACATTTTCTGCACAGATAGGTATGGCTGATTTTCATCACCGCCATTTCTAATGTGCGCCGTTTTTCCAGTTCGAGCATTTGAACATCCCCACAGTATTTACATTTCATGGCGCACAGCCTTTGACAGCATTGCTTCGTGGACGCGACACGCAGATATGGCATCGCCTAATGCTCGATGGGGTGATGGATTTGTTACCTCGTAATGCCGACACGCCTTTTCCAGTGATTGAAATTTATAATTGCCGTGATAGCTATTCCAATCCCCTATCAATTCGCTAAATGGCTTCATGACACATTTACTCGTGATGGATTCAAACCCGCTTGCAGATTGTTGCAATAGCCTAATATCGTATTCTGCGTTGTAGATATAGACATCGTACTGCTCAAAAATTGCAAGGATTTTATCCCTCAATTGCTCAATAGTTGGGGCATTGGCGACCATATCATCCGTAATCCCATGTACACGAATGGCATCCATAGGGATTGGGATTTGAGGGTTTACAAATGTGTCGAGCAATATCATTTCATCTTCAGTGACAATCGAAATCTCAACGATACGGGATTTCTTATCTAACCCTGTTGTTTCGGTGTCCAGATAAGCACGAGGCTTATTGGTGGGTTTCATGGGCATTTCGTATTCCCATGTCCACAAGCCTTGTTTGCCCACCATTGGAATCGGTGCTGGCGCGACTTTGACGACTTTGAGTTGCCACGCATAACGTCCATCTGAGTAATCCCCAAACTCGCGTTCCAGTGGCGATAATTGGTCACGGATTTGCTCAACGGGGATACAATCCACAAGGTCACACACACAGAGGATGGCACCGAGTGGTGGGGTTACGGGGAGCGTTATCGCTTCTGGGGTGCGCCGCATATTCCGCCATGCGCTTTCGTGGTCTTTGCTCCACACTTTGCCCGCATGAATGGCAACCCGTCCGCGATGATTCGTTTTCCACCCGCGGGTTTCATATTGCTTCACGCCACTGGCGATGAGCGATGCCCACGGTTGATGAATGGTGAGTGCTTTCATGGTAGCCATTAGAACGCCACCTTGCCCATATCCGCTTGCGTTTTTTGCCACACATGAATTATAAGGTCACGGAGCATATTTTTAGCGGTGTCGTCCAGATTTCCTTCATAGAAGGTGGCAGAAAAATCCTCAATCTGGTCATGGGTCAAACCAGCAACGCGGTTGTCTATCACGCCCTGACACAGTGTCCCCATGCCATCCTCATAGGCAGATTCTGAGCCTGCGTCCATGCCATCTTCAAAGCCGAATTCAACCCCTTCACCATAGCCCTCGCCATAGCCTTCTGCTCTGCCTGTATCAAATGCTTTGTCTCGCTGTTTACCAAGTTCTGCCATCATCGCCGTTTGCATGGCGACAGTGGTGAGTGTGACCCCTTGTTGCTGGTGCATCCGTTCCGCGATTCCCCATAGGGTATTGGCGATGGGCGCGAGGGCACTATCCGCATCCACCATCGCCTGCAAAACAGGCTCAATATCCGAGGGGGTTACGTATACCCCCCCGCCCAACTGAGTGGTGATGGTGCTGATAACTGCATCAATTTGTTCTTGGGTAGCGGTGGTTTGGATTATCGTCATGATTTCACCTCACTTGGGAGTAGGCGGAAATTGGGAGCTACTGGCGGATAGAGTTTGTTCCACGCATCCCACGCCAATTGCCCCGCCACACGCGCCTTGTTTATGGCGATGGTATCGCCTGCGGCTTTGAGTGCTTCGACTTTCGCCAATGGAGAAAGCGATTTGTCCGCACGGATGCGCCGTAGCTCATCCTCAAAATTGGTGGGTGGGAAAAGTGTGGGCGCGAGCACCACCACCAGTGGCGGTTGGATTTCGTCCAGAGGGGTATCCACCGATTCTGCTTCATCGCCTGTTGGGGCAGACGGTTGGTCGGTGGCAGGGGGTGGCGCGGGAACATCTAGCACCACTGGCGGAATGACTACGGTTGGGGTGGCTTCGGCAATGACACGCGGACGAGGCGTTGGCTCTGGGGCAACGGGTGCTGGCACAACCCCATCCCGATACAGCAACACGCGCCATACATGGTAATTGTTATCCCACGCGGGGGGTGCAAACAATTCCCACCCATCGTTATACACATCTGCCAGCGTGTTCATGGCGATGCCATCTGTTGCCACATCCATGTGGCAAAATTCTTTAGGCGGTCTGGGCGAGTTGTCCATTTTTAACCTCCGTAAATAAGGCTTCGAGTTTGGGGATGAGGATGTGCTTCTCGCGTGTCCACGCATCCTCTAGCGACTGGAGATGCGCCAGACCGCCCCGCTGTTCGCTATTCCAGACCCACATTTGCCATGTGGCAAGGTCGGTGACAGTATTCCATTGCAACATGCTTGTGTCGCAATAATGCGCTTCACGGCTCACCAGTGAGTAGGCGGCCCACTTGAACCAGCGTTCCGCCATCGCTTTAATATCGCGCAAGGCTGACCGATAATGCACGGCTTCGCCTTCAAATGAGGCGATTTGGTCAACATCATCGTGCAATAGCGAAAACGAGAATCCGCACAGGGTGGTACCTTCGGTGGATTCGTAGATGAGCGAGAGTGTGAATTGCTCAATCTCGAAATTCACGGTGACGGTGGTATTGGCATGACGGCTAAGGATGCGAATCAGCATCCCCTCTAGTGTTTGGGTATAGCCGTAATTGCGGACACGATATGAACCATCGTCTAATTGCAGGATGGCGGTTTCTTGGGATTTGAATTTTTCCTCCCGTTTGATGCGGATGATTACCTTATTCATTGATACACCTACCTCTCTACTTTACGCCGTCAAAAATGGTGCGGTCTACTTGGCGCATAGTGGGGCGTTTGCGCTTATCATCCACCCAGAAGGCGAATAACAGTGAAAACACCAACACCAGCACGATCAGGACAATGGTTGGGATTTCGAGCTTCATCATGTCCCCGCCTCTAATGTGTGCGGGGTGACATCCACTTGGGTGTCATCGCTGACGGGGGGGGTATCGTCTGGCAGAAGCCCTGACTTGATGAGCACCTTAATCAGCCCATTTAGGCGCAGGCTATCGGGGTGTTCCCCCCCCCCACCTTGTTTGGGCGGGGACTGGTAGATGCGATACGCTTCTTTGATGGCGGTCTGTTCGGGTGTTTCGATGGGTGCTGGCGCTTTGTGGAAATAGAGGATGAGGGATTCGCCCTGGTCTGTCGTCACCCGTTCACGAAACAAGAGGGTGTAGCCGTCATTGAGCAGGTCGTTGGCGTGTGAAAGCGCACCCGCCTCTAACGCATTAAATTCCGCAATGGCTTGATTGAGGGCTTCTGGTTTCCCCGCCTCTGCCAAGATTTGCAGGGTGGCGGCTGGGATGAAGGATAGCGGTAGGGTTACGGAAAAAATCATGGCACATCCTCTGCATCCACAACGGCATTGATACCCGATTCGGCTTCGGCTTCACGCCATGCCAATTCCATCTCCAATGCTAGATAGGCTGAATTGACACCATCCAAATCTTCGGGGATGGCATCTAGGTTGCTGGCGAATAGCTCGGTGGTCTTTTCGGTGAGGGATTCGCATTGGTCGCGCAACCACTCGACATCATCTTGGTGCAGATGCCGATAGGGGTATTGGTTGTTGACTGCGGGTGTTGGTTGTTGCATAGTGCCTCGCTTTCTGGATTCGGATAAGGTACTGACTGACTCTACATATTATAACATAGACTCTGTGTTATAATCAACTGGCAATATTGACAGCCTAGCTGATTTGTGCTAAACTCATGATAGATAAAATAAATGGTGCAAAGAATCCCCTGTTATACCCCTACAGGGGATTTTTTGCGCCTAGCCACCGTCATCCCATGACGACCAATCCGTTAGCACGGTCGTCACAGGATCGAGACGGGCATACAGCGTCCCCGTTTGCCCCGTAGCTTTGTTCTTTGCCACCACTATCGTCAGCTTGTCTTTTTCCGCATCTCTGTTGTATAACGACTCTTTGTGGACAATGATTACCCCTTGCGAATCCATCTCATATTTCGTGCTTCCCGCGATGTGGTGTGCCTCTGGCGCTTTGCTCCCATTAACCCCTGCGCGGTTGATTTGCACCGCGCCGACTATGGGCACATTCAGCTTGTCGGCAATGAGGGTCATCATCTGCGAGATGTAGGCGTTGCGCTCGGAATCGTTATCGCGGGGATTGCCCTGCATTGCCTGCAGATAATCCACGTAGATGATGTCTAGCCCATATTTGAATTTGACGGCACGCGCATGGGTATATAGACCTTTGGGCGAGAGCCGTTTGTCTGATTTGATGTAGATTGGCAACTCCGCCAATTTGCCTGCAATTTTCAACACATGCCGCCACTGTTCGGGCGTAATCCCACCTAACAAGGCGCTGGTGCTGATGCCCGATTCCATCGCCAAAAACATCAACACGACGGTGGATACATCCCCATCTGCCGTGTTGTAAAAGGCGACCCGTTTGCCCATTTTGGCATCTGCCAGCGCCGATGTGTAGAGCAGGGTGCTTTTGCCATTATGCGTCCGCCCTGCCACCAAATACACCATCTTACGGCGATACCCACCCAGCATGACATCCAATTCGGTTAAGCCTGTGGGACACAATAAATTGGCGGCTGGATTGTTCATCGCGGACTCGATTTGGGTCAGGACTGCACCCACATGCTTGCTGAGGGGTTCCATGTCGTGCGATGTCAATTCGGATGCCGTTTTGTCTATGGCTTCGCTCAGGTGGGCGATGACTTCGGTCGCGCTGATGGTGGGATTCAGTGCCAACTGTTTAGCCGCATCCGCCAATTGCAGGATGAGCCTGCGGGCGGCATTGGCTTGCACGATGCGGGCATACGACCCAACATTGTGCGCCGACCCAACCGATGTGAATAAATGGGTTAGATAGGCATCGCCACCCGCGTCTACTAAGCGCCCCAGCTTTTTTAGCTCATCGCCAACGGTGATGATGTCTAGCTCATCGCCGCGCTCATATAAATTTTCCATCGCCTGCATGATGTACTGGTGACGTGGCAGAAAAAAACTATTACCCGTGAGTGTGAGCAGTACATCTGCGAAACATGTCGGGTCTAATAAGACACTGCCCAAGACAGCTTCTTCTGCCTCTTGGCTGTAGGGGAAATTGTCGGGGATACTGGAATTTCCCGCCTCGCTATCGGGTCTGGGGCGATACTCTTTTTTGGTAATTACCACAATAGCACCTCTTTCAACGGGTCGTCATCTGGGATAGGGGTTTCTTCGATGGTCATGTTAGCTACCATTTTAGTCATAATCTGGTTAAACTTTTCCCGCATCTCGGCAGTCGTCAAGCCGATGTAGGGGTCGTTTTCATCATCGGCGATGGTCGCTGCTAGGGGCGGGGGATAATTAAATTTCACCCCAACATAACCAGGGGGCGGTGTCCAGTCGGGGAAAATTTCGCCACTGCTGTCTTGATTGGCACAGAAATTTGCCCATTGGCTTGATAGTGCGCCTGGGGTGAATCCGCCACTCCAATTTTTCGATTTGCAAAAGGCGTACAGGTCGGGGATTTGGTCTGGGGTGGCAGTAGCATCTAGCAATTCTTTGGCAATTTTGCCCACCAGCGATTTGTTGCCGGTGGTCATGGTTTTGAAATTCCAGCCAAACGCCGCGACAATCGCGCTCATCATGCG
>Ga0163151_10002200_pt1 | contig 30876 bp, 33 predicted proteins | sample OliLakLV19MP5IB2_FD_145596 | JGI IMG/M metagenome (GOLD analysis project Ga0163151, IMG submission 145596) | Freshwater microbial mat bacterial communities from Lake Vanda, McMurdo Dry Valleys, Antarctica - Oligotrophic Lake LV.19.MP5.IB-2 | ecosystem: Environmental > Aquatic > Freshwater >...
CTTCATTACAGACTTGATTTGATCGGAAATGGAACAGTTACGAAATTAGTAGATCGACTTCGTATTCCAGAATGGAAGTTTCGAATGAGAGACTTACTTCCAGCTGATTTAGCTCAAGGCGAGTTTATGGTTAAAATCTCAGCATTTTCAGAAGATAAAGTTATTACCTCAAGTAGGGATTCTGATTTTTTCGTAATTAAATAAAAGGCCTCAAGTTAAAGGATAATAATGAAAAAACTTGTTAATGGTATAGTTGAATTTCGCAAAAAAGTGCTTCCTGGGTATAAAGAAATGTTTGCACGCCTTGCCCTAGGCCATGCACCCGACTCACTTTTCATCGCATGTTCTGATAGCCGTGTTGTGCCAAATCTTTTTGCCTCTACTGACCCCGGCGATCTTTTTGTAATCAGAAATGTTGGCAATCTCATACCAAGTTGCGGTGCTGATGGACATTCAATTGCAGATGAATCCGAAGCTGCAGGAATCGAACACGCTGTATTGAATTTAAATGTTTCTGATATCATCGTGTGCGGACACTCTGAATGTGGCGCAATGCGAGCCCTCATAGATGGGCGCGACAATGTTAAGGCTCCACATTTACGTGCTTGGCTCAGACATGGTGAAGAATCCCTTACAAAATTAAACCAAAACACAACGCAACTGAGCCCCGTCAACCAACTCTCACAACTCAATGTACTCCAACAAATGGAGCATCTAAAGTCATACCCGATTATTAAAGAACGTTTGGCTTCAAAAAAACTAAGTCTGCATGGTTGGTGGTTTGAACTAAGCACTGCAGATGTGTACTCCTATGAAGATGCATTAAATAAGTTCATCTTAATTGACGAAGCAGGAGCTGAGCGAATTTTATCTCGACTCACTTAAAAACACAGATCACACTTTAGATATATTTTATTTTGTAGTTCACACAGTTGAAAGGAATCAAATGAAAAAGACGAAATGTAAGGATTGTTTTAAAGTACCTGCACAGGAAAATTGGGGGTCAACAGCACTTTTAATACTACGCCTCATTGTTGGGGTTGCATTTGTATTACACGGATGGGGAAAAATTCAAAATCCATTCGCATGGATGGGACCTGATGCCCCCGTTCCTGGTTTTTTTCAGTTTTTAGCGGCACTCTCAGAATTTGGTGGAGGCTTAGCATTAATCGTAGGTTTTTTAACAAAACTCGCTGCCCTTGGCCTAACCTTTACGATGATCGCTGCTACCGGTATGCATATGTTTGTAATGAAAGACCCCTTCGTAAATCAAACTGGCGGATCTTCATATGAATTGGCTTTGGTGTACTTAGGAATCTCTCTATTATTTTTAATGATGGGTCCGGGTAAGTTCTCTTTGGATTCAAAAATATTTGGTGAAAAGAAATAAAAAAATGGGCCTTAAGTGTAAATGCTTAAGGCCCATTAATCATATTTAAACCCTAGATGTACCTTAGATTTTTCCTACCAAGTTAATACCAGGCTTAAGTGTTTGCTCACCTGGACGCCATTTAGCGGGACAAACTTCATTTGGGTTTTTAGAAACAAATTGAGCTGCTTGAACTTTTCTTAAAAGCTCATCAGCGTTTCTGCCGATTCCGTTATCGTTTACTTCGGCAAGTTTAATTTTGCCGTCTGGATCTACTAAAAAGGTTCCACGATAAGAAAGCCCTGCTTCTTCAATGTGGACTCCAAAAGCACGTGTTAAAAAACCAGTAGGATCAGCAAGCATGGGGTAGTTGATCTGCTTAATTGTGGGAGATGCGTCATGCCATGCCTTATGAGTAAATTGTGTATCTGTACTTACAGAATAAACCTCAACACCCATTTTTTGAAAAGCTTCATACTTTTCAGCCATGTCACCTAGTTCAGTAGGACAAACAAAAGTGAAGTCAGCTGGGTAAAAGAAGAAAACCGACCATTTTCCTCGAAGATCTTCTTGGGTTACAGTTTTAAAAGCGTCTTTATGATAAGCCTGAGCTTTAAAGTCAGGTACCTTGGTATTAATTAAAGTTGTCATTTAGTTCTCCTTTTATATTTTTCGTTCTGAAATATAGCCTAACCCATTTTTATGTACAAGCTTCCATTGACCCATTGATCGAATATGAATTGTTTTATGCTTTATATTATCTCGACTCATAATCTTTAAAAGCTCAGGTCGCATTTTTGAATGAATACGCCATAGTGTTTTAAATAGCTTTACCGTATGGCTAAGCGTTGCTTCGTTACAGCCCTCGGGCAATTCAATTCTCTTACTCCAAAGGCTTTTAAACTGGCGCTTTAACGCCCATAAATAATTACGCCATATTGGTAGATCTACAAAAATGATCTTATCAGCCAATAAAATGTTCTTTTGTAGTAAATCTAAAGGGCCAAAACCGTCAATAAGCCATTTTTCTTGGCTTGTGATTTCATTAAGAATTTTACGCGTTTCATTAAGGTCACGAATTATCATGCCTGGAAGAAATTGAATAGAATCCACAGGGGTGTGAGGCAAGTCGTAAATTTTTGAGAGACTTTTGCTTAATACAGTTTTTCCACCCGCCGCGTTTCCTATAATTAAAATTTTCAAAATTTTATCTGACATTTAAAAAACCTATCACCGTCAATTCATATTGCATAGCGTAAAGATCGCTACTCCCAAGGTAATTCAGGCCTTAAGTCTTACCTGGATTGTTCATTAGAATTTAATAAAGTGCCGATAAATCTATTGTGAAACACACAGTCATTTTACTCTTATTAGCACTTCAATTACTCAGTGCCTGCACGTCGCCACAAACTAAAGCACCTCAAGATACACGGTGTATCGCTTCAAATGCGGATCTTACAAAATGTAGAGCGTTACTAGAATTTTATGCATTCCCACTCGATGTTCGAATTGATACACGACGATTTTACATTCGACCACTCGCTCCAAGAGACATCAAAAGCTTTTACAGTTTTCAAACTGACCCTCGAATAACAGCAACTCTAGGTGGGAAATTCACTAAGAAAGAAATTGAGAAAACGACCGAAAAATCAATTATTCGCCATCCTGATGGAGATACTTGGCTTACGATTGAGTTTGGAATTTTTTCAAAAACTAGAGATGAATTTGTCGGAAACATTCAATTGACCAGATTAAACGATAGAGAACTTGTAAAACATCTTGGTCTTTCAACCACTCAACTTCGCGAGAAATCACGAGCAACTATCGGCTATGGCATTGTTTATGACCAATGGGGAAATGGCATTGCCACAGAAGCAATAGAGGCGATAATTAACTTTTGTTTTAAAAATCTAGGCCTTACTCATATCTATGCTTCAACAGTTGATTCTAATATACCTTCACAGCGGGTTTTAGAAAAAAATGGATTCGTCAAAGTTGGTAGCAACATTGATGATATTGATGGCGAACCTTATACCGCCATACACTTTGAATTAAAAAAATAAATCAGCCATTTGTATTAAAGCCCTTAAAAGACGTGGAGTTTTTAGCAATAATTATCTAGAATAGCTTTCTATGGCCGATTTCGTGACCCCCTATTACTCCATCAATGATTTTTATCGAAAACGTTTTGGAGAAAAAATAAGAAAAATTCCGGTGACCATCGCCGATGACTGCCCAAATCGTCGTGGTCTAAAAGGAATGGAAACTTGCGTTTTTTGTGATGTTTGGGGATCCGCTGCATATGAAGATCAAAAAGGCCAGAGCCTAAAAGATCAAATTCAAACACACATGCATGGCCTTGCCGCAAAACATAATTGCAAATCATTTCTAATTTATTTTCAATCATACACGAGCACTTTCTTAGGAACCAAAACTCTGCGCAAACATTTTGATGAGGCATTAAGTGTGCCTGAGGTAAAAGGTTTTGTAATTGGAACCAGACCTGATTGTGTATCACAAGCTGTTTTAGAACTATGGAATGAATATGAGGCGAAATGTTTTGTCTCTGTTGAATTAGGTGTTCAAAGTTTTTATGAAGATCAAATACGATTTTTACGCAGAGGGCATTCAGCAAAACAATCAATTGAAGTTATTAAAAAAATAAAAGCTCATTCAAATGTAGATTTAGGTGTTCACCTCATTTTTGGAATACCAGGTGAAACTGATTCTGATATAATTGAAACTGCAAAACTTATTTCCTCACTCCCGATAGACAATGTAAAACTTCACAACCTTCATGTTTTGAAAAATACTCCTCTTGAAAAACTTTATGAGAATGCTGAATTTACACCTATTGAGTTAGATGAATACACCAGGCGTGTAGGTATTTTTTTGCAATATCTTAATCCAGATATTGCGATTCATCGACTTGCAGCTGTTTCTTCTCGCTGGGAAGAACTTGTCGCTCCGCAATGGACTCGCTTTCATTTAAAAACCTATGAATTCATTAAAACCTCCTTACTCACTCAAGGTATTAAACAGGGGCAATTGATCTAGTTTTACTGGACTTCCGCTCTAGGTACACATTTCATAGAATTAATGAGGGGGAAAAATCTATGAACAAAACTATTTTCTTAATTGTTTTAACAGCTGCTTATTTGGGTATGGGCGCCTCCGGTTGCGAGAGCACTCCACCTGATGTTGTTGGCACATGGCTTGTGAAATGCGAATATACAAATCCAGTAAGTAAGGCTGAATATTACTGGCAGTTTTTTAAAGAACCTGAACCCACTCAGTTTAAATCATGGGAAACATTGGCTGACGGGACAGTCAAAGTCATTGATAGCTTTTATATTTATCAGCAATCAGTGATGTCGATTAAAAACCCTGAAGTCGAAAATGGCGATAGATTCTATCAAGTTTCAGCCACAGATGCAGATCATTTAAATTTTAAGGGTGGAGAATATACATGCACTCTTGAACGGGGCACAAATCCCCATGATAAACCTAAAAATGAGCAAATAACGTTATAAGATAAAAATCTACCATCTAACCGGTGGTAGTTTTTTTTATGGTGGAGTTTCAGAATTTATAGTCTCTAACATAATGGCACGTATAACCTTTTGGTTTTTTCTCTAAGTATTTTTGATGAAAATCTTCTGCTCTCCAAAATTGTTTAGCTTTTACAATTTCAGTTAGAACAGGTTTTTTCCAAACTCCTGAAGCTTCAACTCTAATTTTCATTTTTTCTGAGGTCAAACGCTGGTCTTCATTACTATAAAAAATTGAAGAGCGGTATTGAGTGCCAACATCATTACCCTGCCGATTTTTTGTTGTTGGATCATGTAATCTAAAAAATAGTACAAGTAAGTTTTCATAAGATTTTTTTTTCGAATCAAACAGAATTTGCACAGCTTCGACGTGGCCGGTTTGTCCTGACTTTACGGATTTATAATTAGGATTGGTTGATTTACCACCAATATATCCAACTTGTGTTTCTATCACTCCAACTTCTTTTCGAAGTATCTCCTCCACTCCCCAAAAACACCCACCAGAAAGAGTTGCGACTTCCCAATTTTTAATTTTTGCAAAGAGAAATAGATATTGCCCATAACCCTTTTCTTTAAGTTTATTTAACGGAATAAAATTTAGAGCAGCAGAATTCATGCAATAACGTTTTCCACCAGCTTCTTTTGGACCATCATCAAATACATGACCTAAGTGAGAATCACCATACTTTGAACGTACCTCTGTTCTCTCGGCCCCTAATTTAGTATCCGTTTTAAAAGTAAGATGATCTGCCTCAATAGGTTTTGTAAAGCTTGGCCATCCAGATCCAGAGTCATATTTGTCTATTGAACTAAACAACGGTTCTCCACTGACAAGATCGACGTATATGCCGTCAGCTTTGTTATCCCAGTATGCATTTTGAAAAGGTTTTTCAGTTCCTTCTTCTTGTGTGCACGTATACTGCTCTTGAGTGAGTTTGCCTTTAAGTTCTTCTTTGGAAGGTTTTTTATAGTTATTTGGCCCACTCCAAGTGGAACTCAGCGCGTTATTTTCTAATGCGTAACTATTCATAGAAATCAAAATGAATAAAACAGATTTGATGATTAAGTTCATACCTTAACTGTCCCGCTACGAAGAATTAGAGTCAAGGCCATTCAAATTAACTGTTGCCATAAAACAAAGTGCCAATAAAATAGAAATATGGAACTTGATATTAAAAAACTTTCTAAATGTACCGTACTTGATGAAAATTCGAATCATGTGCTTTTAGAAAGTTTCTGGAAATCTTCGCCAGCTATTATGATTTTCTTGCGTCATTTTGGTTGAATAGCTTGCCGAGCGCATGCCGCACAGTTGTGGGGCGAGAAAACTAAACTTGAAAGTAACGGATCCAAGCTGCTCTTTATCGGCAATGGTCCACCTATGATGATCCAAGCTTTCAAAGAAGATCTTGGAATCACACTCCCTGTTTATACTGATCCAGGTTTAAGTGTTTTTGAAATGGCAGGATTCAAACGCAGCATGACTAGCACACTAGGCCCAAAATCAATTATGAAAGCATTAGCATTAAAAAAACAAGGCCACATTCAAAAAGGCGTTCAAGGCGATCCGTGGCAACAGGGCGGCGTATTAGCAATCGATACCAATAGTAATATTTTATTTCATTATGCTAGTCAGAATGTGGGGGATTTCCCTGAGATAAACCAGCTTGTAAATATATAATCTTGCAAACAGGCAGCGCTGAATTCACTGCCCGTTTACCAGATTTTTGTTTTATTTACGGTACACTTGTATATTCAGTAGTATTTCCTACTACAATTTTTCCATCAGGCTTTTTTACAACAAAACCGAGAAATATATTATAGCCCCCACAAAAATTTGCCGTCGATTGCGCAGGCACATCGTTTGTGTATATTTCTACAAGCGTATTACTAACATTACCTAAATTTTGCATTCCGCATGCTAGCCCACCATCAAATTGCATAACTGTTTTGTATGCAGTAACAGTTTTGCCATTTAAAAATTTGAATTTCCCTAAATAAACTTTAGGCAAATCATTTGACGAACCACCTGCTGAGCAATCTTCATATTCACCTGATGTAGCGTCAAACTTCGGATAAACAGGTCTATACCGGCATATGTACTCACCGTCATAGAGTTCACATGATCTAGCGGTTTGAAAATTTTGAGGTAAGCCTGTGACATTATTTTGGGCGATTACTTTTTCAGTAGCTGTCACAATTAAACCGTCGATTTTTGAAATCCCAGTTTTGATCGAGTATGTACGCACGGGGCCATTGCCATTGACAGAAACATTATCTTGCACGTAAGTCATACCCGCTTTTAATCGCTTATCTACTTGAGCTTTACCATAAGGATAACCATTGTAAGAACACCCCGCCTTAAAGCGGCCTTTATCAAAATAGCTCACTTCTTTTTCAACAGTGAAGGTTCCTTGAGGTTGTTCAACATTTGCAGCAAAAACATTTGTGGAAATACAAACTGAAATAATAGCAAAACTCAGAAGCCTAATCATATGATGCATCCTCCCCTTGTTAAATTAGTATTTCATAGTCGCCAATTATGCACAAAGCCGTACTCAGCTTAGGCTGCTGTTCTAGACTAACCTCACACTCAATACTCTCTTTGGTCTGGTCGAATGCATGTGTCTTTCACATACATTGAATTTTATCTGAATCATCAGTAACATTTAACAATGCGTGCAAATTTGTATTTTAAAACCATTGTGTTTGGAATTATTTTTTTTCTCTCATCAGCAGCTTACGCACTCGTAAATAACTCCCTCTACCTAGGTATGGGGGCACTCTCCCACGGATTAAATAAATCTAGCCAAGAAGCAAATGGCGAAACAAATACGCTTGGCACATTCTATTACCCAATCGTTGCAAAGATTCCATTCGAAATAGGCTTTGACTGGCAAATTGCACCATATGCTGGCTATTCCTATTTACTTGCGAATCAAAGTTCTGATGGTGGTTCAAAAACTACATATCTTTTTTTAGGCGTACCACTAGTCTATAATTTTAATGAAGTCTTTAGTGTTGAAGGTGGTCTTACAATACTCTGGTACACCATTGAAGGCCAAGGTGGCCTTAAAACATCACGAAATTCTACTTCAACAACAACTTATGGTTTACCCGCAAGCTATCAACGAACTCGAACCATTGCTCTAGATTTAGGGTTTGGTTGTACCCTTGCAGATTATCACATCGCTTTAAACACGATGGTTGAAAGCCTGTTTTCACCAACTCGCAGAACTTACAGTGCAATGCTTACTTTTACTTATCAACTGTGGGAATTTTAATGAAAATTACAAAATCAAATTTAATTAAGGCCGTGTTTTTCAATATAATTTTCTTTCAAAGCATTCCACATGCTTTTACGTTAGCGTTACCGAACCCTGGAATGTTAGGTTGGGATCGACGCCCACTCTCCATAAATATAAATGCAACAAACTGCCCATCAAATATTAGCTTAGCACCTATTGTCGATTCAGCGGCTCAAACATGGAACACAGTGCCCACGAGTAATATGACAGTTCGAACCGGAGGCCCAGCAACCTCTACTATCGGCCAACTTACATCAGAAGTAACTTATGACACTCCTGTAATTACTTGCTCTTCAAATTTTCAAGCCGACACAGGGCTAGATGCAAATTCCAGTTCTGCCGCAGCATATGTAACTCTTAGTGGGAACAAAATTGTACATGGATATATTTTGCTTAATGTTCAAACTGGTAGCCAAGGTCATATTAGTAATTTAAATCCATCACGACTTGTCATTATTATTGCCCATGAAATTGGTCACATTTTAGGATTAGGACATTCTGACGATTCAAAAGCATTGATGTATTTTGATGTTTCTGCAAAAACAAAATCAACCCTTGCTCGTGATGATATGGATGGCGTTACCTATCTCTATCAAAGAAACGAACCACCAGATGGCATTTTTGGCTGTGGATTAATAAAAAATCAAACACCAAAATTTACACCTCTATGGCTATTACTCATATTGTTTCCACTTTTCGTTAATTTTTATCTCAGGAATATTCAAATAATGAATTTAAATATGCTGTTTTTTATACTCACAATGTTCGCTTTACCAGCACATGGTTTTAACTCTAATGATTTATGGAAGAAGGTAAAAGAAACAAAGTATTCAATTGAAATGAAAAAAATATTTAATGAATGGGAGCTTGGGAAATTAGCATTTAAAAAAAATGAAGAAAGCTTTTTGATACAGCCAATACCAACACCAGGAAACGATACTTACATAGGTCTCTATGCAAAAATTTTAATACCCGCAAAACTAACTACAGTTATCGAAGTATTAAAAGACACTCTCAATTACATTAATGTCTATGAAGACATCCATGATATTAAACTTCTTGAGGCTAAAGACGATGACACTCAATTGCATTGGGCGTTTAAAGGCCCCATGGGCACTAAAACCAAATACCAGACTGTTCAAAGAATCAAACTCATCAATAACACAAAAGCAGTACTTATTTATGGATTCGCAGAAAGCGAGGATCTCTCTGCTGCAGATGGAATAATTCTGCTTCAAGAAAAAAATAATAAAACAGAACTTATTTCTTTTGATTTTTTTGATGCCGACTGGGGAATGTTAGCCAAACTTTTTAAGTCTGAAATTTGGAAAGAAAGTTGTATTAGTAATTCTAAAACAAATTTTACTATTAGAGATTTAAGCGCACACATTGAAAGAGGTGAGAAAAAAACAAATTATATTAAAAAGTTTTCCGCTCCCGATTTGAACAAGGCAAAACAATACTGCCATAAGACTGTCGATCGCGCGAATCAAAAAACTTTTGAAACTTTGATTTTGGATATCCTCGATTCAAATATAAATAAGAAATAATATACCCAAGCAATATTGCAAAAGTGTGATCAATTCCAAGATAGTTTTTTTGAAATGCACAAATTCCAGTAGTAATAAGAGTAGCAAAAAGTAAAATTCTCTTTTTATACTTTATAAACTGTAAAAGTGCTCCAAACGAACCTAAAACTCCAAGTGTAACACCTGTATCAAGCTGGTTAATTGTATTATCCCAGCCCGCCACATCAAATACTGACAAGAATGAAAATAAAAATAATCCAGTAAATAAGTTTGTATTAATACTTACAAGATAAGTTAGAGCAGCTAAAGATGTTCCACCAATCAATTCTAATGTTGCTGAGAAGACAATAAGAAGTATCATGTTAGCTAAAAGATGCCAAAAATCAAAATGCATAAAGTTGGAAGTAACAAGCACATACCATTTATTATTAATGAAATTTGATAAAGTAAAACCATATTGATCTAATATTTGTTTTTCTATTTCACCTGTTCCGCGTGCAACTGTATTCATATACGAATATACATTTAAGAAAAATACAAAACATGTGAACCAACATCTTGCAATAAATTCTCTAAATGTAAATGGTATTGGCCTTGTCAACGTGATGACTTCTGGGTTTAAAATCCCTTGCAAAGGCCTTGGCAAATGACTCCCAGTTCTCCAACGACGCCATTTATAAAGTAAATCACCCAAAATTCCATGGGCACTAAACATGCTTGCAATAGCAATGACAAAACTGAATTTAAAGCGAGGCGGATAATAGAGTAAAAATGAAGGTTCTTCAAAAGTAGGATTAAATTTCTTTTTGAAATGATAAAGACTCTTAAAATTAATGAATGTTTCATGCTTGTCAAAGACGTAACTTAAGAGCTTATTAAGAACAGGGTGATCTTGATTAACCCCAGGTTCATCAGACCCTAAAAGTGGCACAATACCAAGACTTGCAAATTTAACTCCCTCACTCTTAAACTTATCAAGTGCGAAGAGAACTAATGCTTCACTTACTCCATTGAGCGCAGTTTCTCGTCTGATAAGATCATGAATGAAGTATCCTTTTCTCGCAGGTATGGCAGAGCATGTAAGAAAACCCTCAATGCGATTTTCACTCCTTGCGATAAAGTATCTTTTGTACTGAGGTTGTTTAAACGGACTTACCTCTGAGATCAACTGCATTCTCTCGCCCTTGCGAGACAAAAACCATTCTCTTAAGACATCATACAGTTCGTCACTCGTTGCATTTTCGTTTAAAAGTTTAGTGTAAGGGATCTCCTCAAGTACAACACCCTTTCGAATAACCTGCCTTACTGCCGAATGTATTTTGGGTGAAATACCAGTTGAATCGTAATGCTCTAAATCGAAGATTGGCTCTTTACCAATTTGGATGACTCCAAAACCTAACTTTATAGCCTCTGCTGCCGTTGATTCTTTCGCCGCGAAAATCAGAGTATCTTTATTTTGCTTTTGAGTAGCGCGCGCAAAATCTAATAAAATATTACGAACTTGATGGGTTGCACACAGTGGATCTGTGATCATAATGTTTTGTTGATTTAAAGATACATACCCGGCCAGTGGTCTTGATTCACCTTGGATTCTTTGCTCATCATTACGAATATTGAAAAATCTAACATCACCATACAGATGAATAATAGAATTTGTATTAATACCAAAATTTTCAACTGCTCTAGCCACATCTTTTTCACTGACAAGACCATCGTCGATGTATTGGTGACGAGCTCTTCCTCGTGTCATTAAGAATCTAACAAAAAGAAAAGCCAGCCATACGGCTAGGCCGAGAACTCCAATACGTATAATAGGTAATAATGTTTCGGTGATCATCTATAAATGTTTCGGATTTTCTGACGATAAAGATAATATGCCAAAGGCACTAATTAACGTAAAAAAGAAGAATATTGTCATCATCGATGATAGCGAAGCAGTTCGTGATTCTTTAAAGTATTATTTTGAAAGCCATGGCGCCGTTGTTTATACAGCGTCTCAAATCGAACGTGTTCGGACTCTACTCCTAGGGCTTATTACTGAGAACACCCTACCCGACTTAGTTATTGTCGACATCATCTTACCAGAATGTTTTGGTTTGAGTGCCCTACGTGTGATCAATGATATTACAAGAGACTTTCATATACCTATCTTGGTTGTTTCTTCTGGATTTAATAAATTAGCTATTGCTCAAATGAAACTTCATGACGTTGTGGCTTATATTGAAAAACCAGTTTTATTAGAAAAACTTTATAAATTCACTCTTGATTTACTCAGCGATCTTGAAAACGCCAATCCTAAAACCTCTACCAATAATATACAAAATAATTTAAAAGCCGTTTCATAATAAAAACTTGTTCAAAAATTAATCCAGTGAAAAATCAGGAATACTCGTAAAAGCAATACGTGTCGGCGTCGCCATGGTGATATCGTGAAGACTTCCAAAGTAAATAGAGCTAGTTCCGTATTGAGCAATGAGCTTGTCCATTGAACGACTTAAAATAGCGCGTTTGTTATTATCGAAAAATGAAAAATTTCGATCTTGGCTCAAAATCAAATCAGTTAAATTTACAGAAACTTTTATAGGATTTCGCTTTGGTTGTTTTGCCCACAAATGATTAAAAGCCTCTAAAAGAGTAAACGTATCTTGGCATTCTAAAATCTTTGCCTGTTCATCCCACGATGTTCCATCGACATAATGTATGTACAAACTCATTTTGCTCGCCCATGCATCGATTTTTCTTAAACGCATGGCTGCTTTTTGTAATAGCTTTTGCCCCACAACATGCGCCCCTCGTATATTGCGCAATTGTGGCGGCAGCACATGAGAATGCCCCAAAGATTTATTACTATCAGTTGATAACTCAAGATCAATACCACGAAGCCATTGATAAAATCTCTCACCCAAAACACCGCCCCATATTTCTCGCAAAGAATGCATGGGCAGACTCATAAGCTGTGACACTGTTTGAATACCGCGCGCTTGGAGGCGTTTATCCATTTGGCGCCCGATACCAGGAAAATCATTTAACTTTAAAGAGTAAAGCTTATGGGGAAGATCTTCGAGCGTGATAATCGTTAAGCCATCAGGCTTTTGCATGTCAGAAGCAACTTTTGCCAAAAATCTATTTGGGGCTAGTCCTACAGAGCAACCAAGCTCACTTCCTACACGCAAAATATTTTTTTTAATTTCTTGAGCCAACTTAATAGCATTTTCAACCTTCTGATCGCGCCCACCCAAACGACAAGCCATTTCATCAATAGACAAAACGGCTGTTACGGGATGACAGGCTTCAACAGCTTGAATAATTTTATGATGATAATCGACATAGATCTTATGCCTTGCCTCTACAAACTGGATTTCGGGGCAAAGTTTTTTTGCTTCACTAACAGAAGTGCCCGTCTTGATTCCAAAAGCCTTCGCTTCGTAGCTAGCGGCAATACAACACGTACGATCAGTCATCACAGGCAAAACGCCTACAGGTTTTCCCCGCAATTCTGGACGCATTTGCTGTTCAACCGATGCAAAATAAGAATTGAGATCGACAAAAAGCCATCTAACTTCTTGAGATTGACTGATGGTTCCTCCACTCTTCATACTTACACATAACTTACACATGACTTAAAATAAAGAAAATTCGACACACAACACTTTGCATAAATAGCAAACAGTGGTGGGAACTACTTCTTAGAGCTAGACGTTTCTTTTTCGTGAACTGCTTGAAGGGCACTTTGGGCCTGTTTTTCATAGCCCGCAATTGTAGACAAACGCATGAAAAGATTTTTTGCCTCATTGGTACGGCCCAAATTTAAAAAATTAATGACTAAATTATTAAGGGCCGGGGCGTAATCTGGGCGAATTTGCAGAGCTACAAGATAATGTTCATTTGCTTTTTCAACGTTGCCTGTGTTTGTTAAAAACTTTGCAAAGTTTAAATGAAAAAATTCAGAGCGCTCATCAAGAGCCACAGCTTTAGTGTAATGTTCTAAAGCTGCTTCATGCTCGCCATCTCTTTCATGCATGGCGGCTAAGTTATTGTGGCCCATTGCATAGCGAGGGTCTGCAACAACAGATTTATGGTATTCTTCTTTGGCTTCTTTGAAACGATTGCGTATGTAATAAAAGGTTCCCAAATCAGCGTGTGCCTTTGCGGTGCTGGGATATTTCTTTATGACATCTCCCCACAGAGTTTCGTCATTAAACCAAACCCATACTCGGGATAAACAAATAGCGATCGGCAAATTTGAAACCATTTCCAAACCTGATAATTTGAAAAGTTGGAAAGATCGTAATTCCAGCAAAAACTAATCCAAAAATTGCAGCATTACGTTTTGAGCGATCAACAATAACTACTAAAGTGATAATCGTAAAAACTGCTGCCGCAATATATTGAAACTGACTCACATGATAGGTATTTGTTTCGTAGATGACGCTTAAAAAGAGAGGGGCTGCAAAACTTGAAATATAGTGAACAACGGCCTCCCAAAGATAAGTTAGCCAACCAAGCGTATCAAATTTCGGATCCGTAAGATTAACTTCCGCGACATGAATATTTAAATGAATTAAACCAAAGATGCCACTGATCATAAAAAATGGAATTTTATCAACCACCATTTTGAAATTCAGCTTACGCCCAATGTATAAGTCATAAGCGAAAAGAACCAGTGGATAAGTGATAGATGTCGCCTTTGAAAAAAGTGACAAGATAAACATCAAAATCGAAGCACTATACCAATAAACTGCTTTTGTATTTTTCTCTTTGTAAGAGGTATAAAAAAGAAATGAAAGCAGAAAAAAACAGTACAAAGAAGATCTTTTCTTTCAGTAACCCAAGCCACAGATTCTACATGTACGGGATGTGACATAAAAACCATTGCAGCAGCAGCGACAATAAAGAACTCACTTTTAAGTTTTTGTAAAAACAGAATAAAAAGTAGACAAATAATGACGTACAAAACGAGATTATTTAAATGATAATAAAATGGATCTAACCCGAAGAGGCTATATTCTAGAGCATAACTTGCAATGGTAAGTGGGATATAATCAATGCTCTTTTGCCCCCACCCACCATATTTAAATGTTTCAATCAGATTAAAATTTTTAACTGTAGGGTTTTCAAGGAGTATTAATGGATCATCCAACGTGACAAAGCCGCACCATAACGCCGGCACATACAAAATGACGGCAATGAGAGCAACAACAAGATACAAAATTCGTTGACGATAATAAGGAGACATTTCTTATAATTTGAGCATAATTCCAAACCATTTACTTATAAATATTGAAAATTTTATCTCAAATTTTATCTCATAAAAGAGCCAAATCTTGGCACCTGCTACTTGCAGGATTTACTCGCTTTTGATGTTTTACAAGCTCTATGCATGTTTGGAGGTAGTAGAACCCTGGTATAAGGGTTGCTCTAAGTGATGGTCTGACGCCATTTGAGTTGTATTTTGTGGAAAGGCCGATCATGTCTCGTAAAGTAGTTATAATGCTTATCGCTGTCGTTGTGACCTTCAGTGCCATTGGGTTTATGATGTTCGATAAAGTAGCTGTTAGTATTTCTTGTCAAGATCCCAGACTTTTTATGGATGGGATATACTATGCCACCGTTCAAAGTCGAAAGTTGACATCGCATAATTCAGTTACAATTTATAAACGTCATCAAGGAAACAAAGTTAATTTAGGAACAATCAAAGTAAGTTCTTTAAAAGATGGATACCTTGGTGAAGGTCTTAAACTGATGTTCGCTAAAAATTCCCGCTCTCAGTTGCAGGGGTTATTAGAAGCACAAGTCGGGGGCGAAAATATTTCAGCCTCACTTGTGTGCGCTCAACGTTAGAAATACGCTCTCAACGCACTGTATCGTTCACCTTCTACTAGATTTTAACATGAAGCAATGTAAGCTTAACGTATGTTCAAAAAGCTTAAGCACAAACTTCACAAGATTAGATTAGTAATAGACCCCCATGCGCGTAAAAAAGAGCTTTCCTACATTCTTGATAATGCAAAATCTGAAACAACACTTTTAGAACGTATTATTTGGTTAGAATCACTCGTTGATTGGATTCGAGCATCAACTCAACTCCCAACAGAATTTGAAACCAGTACTGGTCAATTTCAAAATGCACGCATTAGATTTTTACTTCAAGTATTAGACAGGCATCATGATTGGAAAAAAACTGTTTCCGAGAATTTTAGAGCCATTTTAGAAGAAACATCCGGCGTTCAATTATTTTGTCAGACAGGGCTCGTTCAAGAAAAAGGTTTTTTTAGCGAAGCAGCAACAAGAATTCTTAAAGTAATTCTCCCCACACCACCACATGATAAAGATTTAGCTGAACTCTTTAATCAAATATTTAAACATAAAGATGACGCCGCGTGGATCACATCTCTTAGCCCCGACGTCCTGAACCAAATCATTGCTCTCATTAATTTTGAAGCACTTCAGAGTGAAGATATTTTCATGAATTTAAAGTACTCCATGACTGAGGCACTTTTAATACTTGGTTCAAATAATGCTTCTCTTGGTTTATCCCACGAGATCAGACAAAGATTGCCTCAATCATTTAGAATTGTTCAATCTCCGTTTATACTTTTGAATCAATCATTAGTTGAGACCGTTAAGAATATGCATACTATGCCTGACGGCCCTGAAATTTTACAACTTGCCGATAGAAGTCATAAACACATCGAAAATTGCAGACAACTTATACTTGGAGTTTTTGATCAGCTTGAAAAATCAGGTGTTAGCGTTCATTTAGTTTATAATCTGGAAACGCTTCTTGATTCACTGAATCGAATTGATAAGCTTTTAAAACTTCTGGTTACAAATAGTACCTCCAATTCAATGAGTCTTGTGATTTCATTTATGGCTGATCTCGCACATCAAAGTGCCATGAATAGAACTTTATCAGATTTGATCTATAGTAATTTGCATTTACTATCGCGAAAAATTATTGAGCGCACAGGTGATTCAGGTGAACATTATATCACTAAAACAAAATCAGAATATTTTCACATGCTACTCTCTGCAATGGGAGGAGGGCTACTCACTGTTGGCACAACTGTTTTTAAATTTGGGATTAATAAACTAAAACTTCCCTTGTTTTTTGAAGGTCTGTTTAGCTGGATTAACTACTCCGGTAGTTTTATCTTAATGCAAACTTTTCAGTTTACACTTGCTACCAAACAACCCTCCATGACGGCTTCTGCTTTAGCAGGCAAACTCACACAACTTCAAGATTCACAAAAAGTAGATGAATTTATCGACGAAGTAGCCCGCATCACACGATCTCAATTCGCTGCGATATTAGGAAATCTAGGCCTTGTTATTCCAGGTGCTATCGCTGTTGATTTTCTCAATGTGCAACTCGCTGGTAATCACATTATAAATTATGAATATGCCAACTATGTGCTTGAATCACTTCACCCATATAAGAGTTTTACGATTCCTTTAGCAGCACTCACCGGAGCACTTTTATGGCTTTCGAGTATGGCCTCAGGTTGGCTTGAGAATTGGATTGTTTATAGACAACTTCCAGCAGCTATATCTAGGCATCGACGACTCACAGAATTGTTTGGAGAAAAAACCTGCCAGAGGCTTTCACACTGGTTTTCGTACAATGTTGCTGCCTTTGGATCAAATGTCTCATTAGGATTTTTACTGGCCTTCACGCCCATCATAGGACGTTTCTTTGGCCTTCCTTTAGATGTCAGACACGTTACTCTTTCTACGGGGGCAATGACTTTTGCGGTTTGCTCACTTTATGATTCAAGACTCCCCTACACCAGTTTAACATGGGCATTAGTTGGAATCTTTTTTGTGGGAATTCTAAATTTCGGCGTGAGCTTTGCTCTAGCGCTTGGAGTCGCTGTACGAGCTCGTAACGTCAATCAGTCTCGATTCAAACAACTTTTAAAAGCATCTTTAAAACGTATTAGACAAAATCCAGGACAGTTTCTACTCCCTCCAAAGTTTTAATAAAAGTTTATTTCTTATAAATACTGCAAGAGTGTTAGCAAACTGACATTCACAATTGCCAAAAAATGTCACGGCGAGGTGTTGTATTTACATTGGTGATGGCATGCAGGTTGCTCTGAGGCCAGTTGGCTTATCGAGAGGTATTTAAATGCGTGCGTTAGTTGGAACATTTTCACTTATACTTTTTTACGTAGCAAATGCAAATGCGAACCCTATTTTTTTAGAACGAAATACTATCAATACACTTACCGGTGATGATGCAAAAAAATTATTTGAACAAAACTCAGTTAATAGCAAAACGGTAACTGATTATCTAGGTAACGCTCGTTTTTATGAAAATGTAGTTAATTTAAACTCAAATCAAAACATTGATCCTGAAAATCTAGACTGTCTAATTCATCACAATGTAATTCAGCACTGCCTACATCAAGGTAAAAACTACGAGTGCACATTCTTAGTTGAAAAAAATAGAGACTGCAAAAAATAATCTGGTCAGAGGAAATAAAAAAGGGGGATTCAATGACTGAATCCCCCTTTTGATGTGCGTTACTTGGATTAATAACATTGTCCGTAATATGAATAAACGCGTTCAGTTGCGGTGTCATTGCCTGACAATTCAGCCAAACGATTTCCTGTTTGAGGATCAATAAATTCAGATTCTGAACTAACAGTACTTACGCGGTCATAATATGAAACTTGTCTATAACCATAACGTGTTTCATAACGATAATAGCGATCGTATCGAATGATCTGACCATATTGATTGTAAACTGGAGCATAATAAACCACTTGTACTCTATAATTACAATTTTCAGTTAAACTTTGCTCTAGTGATTGTGTGATAGATGTACGTACCACACCTTTTAAATTCCAAGCTTGACCAATTTGTGTGCTTTGAAGTGAAAACGATCCGTTGTTCTGAGGAATCGATGAGCCTGCTGGAACTTTAAGTGTAACTTTTAGATCATCACCATTCATGGCATCTCTAATTTTGATCTTTAATTCACGCTTCTCTTGATTAAAAGAAAATTCTGAATTGTAGGATCCTTGTGGCACAGTTACTACTTTTCCGTCTTTATTAACGACGTTCAGTGCTGAAACGACATTAAGTACACCATCTAGATCCCCGCAAGATACCAGGGCAAACGCAACTGCAACTACTGACAATATTCTTTTCATTTAGGTCCCCTTTGTTATTTGAACTTCCTCTTCATATGAAGAGGCTATTCTGTGATTGAAGCCTAAAGAAAGTTTAAGTCAAGTTTTTATGATTACTTAATTTCAGTATTTCCATTATCAGTGTTGATGAGTTTTACTGGTATATAACTGACACCAAATGCTGCACCTGGTTCATCCGTAATTTTAAATTCTTTCATTAATTTTTCGTCTAAATCTCGGTGAAAAATAATGGCGTTAAGATCAGAATCATAACTCCAAATGCGCTCACCTTTAATTGAAACAGGGGGGACTAGTTTTCGTTCATTAAGTGGTGTTGATTCTTTACCGTAGAGTACAACAAGACTATCCGCGTCAGGTATACCCGTTAGTAATTGTTCACGTCGGCTGAGTCGATCATCAAGTTGCACGCCAATTTTTGCAAGGTTTCTACCAAAGCTAGGAGAACAAAGACTAAATGTTAAACCCTGAGACATTTCCATAAAATGTTTAAGTTTTACCGGTGGTCCACTTGGATCAGTCTTACAAACCACACCATCAACTGGAATTGCCAATACACCGAAGGTCATAATTTTTTGACGCTTCTTTGCCTTCGCATTTAAAAGTAAACGATTAAATTCTTCAGGGTTAAAATCACGATTACTAATATCAGCATCAGTAATGAAGATAACCGCTAAGTAAGCATCTGGTCTGTAAAAACCTTGATTAGCTAAAAGTGCGTTAGAATCGGATATTGCAGCAACTACCGGGCTAAACGACTCTTCAAACTCTGGCCCTGTTTTTGGATCCTTAGCACCCATCAAGATAGTATTTTTTAAGGTCTCAACAAGCTTAGGAGTTTTCCGCGTTACAAATGGTACCCCTGGGATTACTTGATCAGGGTTCGGCCCAAATTTTAAAGGCTGAAGATGCCCTACTGGCCCTACTGATTGAGGTTTTGTAGAATCATAAATGCTTGTGACTCCGATATGAAAATCAATTACTTTATTGCGAGCAAAAACTTTTACAAAATTTTCAATATTATCAGCTAAAGTCTGCTGATGTTTTGCCATACTAGCAGATACATCTATTACAAAAAGAATATCTACTTTATTGTTTGCTTCAAGCTTTTCAATTTGAGGTGTTAAACTGAGTTGCTTAAACTCCTCTAGCGGTGGTTGTCGCCGCGGTGAAGTCGGGCTACAAGCAAAGTTTGCCAAAACCAAAACAGACATACTTAACATTAAAATGTTTTTCATAACTTCTTTCCTTCTTTAGCGGGACAACCTTTTGCATTCACTTGATAGTGATCTAACTCGTCCAACCAAATTTCATCTCTATACGGAAATTCAATGACATTATTGTCAGTAATTTTTTGAAATGATTTATCTTCATCTGATTTTTTTGGATTCGCGTGCATTCTTTGAATTGCCTCAACTTCTACAATTTGAAGTTTTTGAAGATTTTTTGAAATTTCAGACATATCAACTTTTGCCATAAGTTTTATTTTTTTAGTAATTTCAGTTTTTGAAATATCTAAATGTGCTTTTGCAGTTTTTATGACTTCAGAAATTTCAAGCTTAGTTGCAACACTTACTTCTTCAGAAAGGTATTTTTCACGTGTTATTTGACGTAATAAGATTTCATCGCGATTAAAAAATCTTGGAAGCTTCTCAACATCAGGGCCCAATGTTGCCAATGACACATAACCATTTTGGAGCTTTGCAAGTGCTTTAGTTACTTCAGGTGAAGTTCCGCTGTGTGCAAGGCGTTCGATTTCAACAACACGGCTTCTATATCGCTTTTTGAATTCAACGATAATCTTAAAAATTGAGTTATAATCACAAATTTTTAGATTATCAAAACTAGCCAAAAAATAAGGTTCAGGGCCTAATTGCGAAGCAAAAAATGGAGTCAAAACTGTTGTCAACTCAGCCAAAGCTTTTTCATATTGTTTTGATCGTGTGTAAATCCAAGCTTTTTCTTCAAGGGCTTCTAGCCAATAGTCAGAATTTTTTGAAATTAAATTATAATAGCGAAGTGATTTATCAAGTTTATTATCTTGATAGAGCATTCGAGCCGCAGCCATGAGTATTTGATCATGGTCAATGAGTTGTTGTTCTGAATCTAATAATTGTTGCAATAAACCTGATGCCTTCGATGTCTGGCCGATAATCCCAAAACCAAGTGCTAATTGCCATCTAAGCCAAGCACTCTCTTCACTGCTTAGATCAACTTTAGCGAGTAATTCTTGTGCATCTTTAATATCTTTTTTATTATCTAAACTGTGTGTATTCCAGGCACGAATTTTAAACTCCGTATTTTTAGAAAAAAATCCATTCCAATGATTATTCCAAGTTAGCGTAATTTTCTTCAACACTGGATGAGATGGTACTAGTTCATTAGCCCACGCTTTTTGAATTCCTGATGGGATGTCTTTTACTTTTTTAATCAAGAATAAATTTTCTAAAGCAAGTACATGGAGTCCATTTCTAAATAATACAAAAGAATAAAGCGCTTGAACACCTGGAACATTCTTTGACTTTTCAGTAGGGTAAAATTCATTCCATTGTGTCAAAGCAGCTTTATATTGGTTTTTATCCAATAAATCTTGGAGCTGTGCTTGTCCGCCGAAAGAAACACTACTTATGAATATAAGCCAAACAAACACAAACGATTTCATAATAAAACACCTACAGAAGCTGTGAATACAACAGAGTCTTGATGACGTTTTTCACCTTGAAGCAGATCAGTATACGGCTGGTAGCGAACTTCGAGTCGTGAAGCAATGTTTTGTGTCCACCAGAAGCCAACACCACCACCTGCTGTATAGGTGTCGGAACTTCCAGAATCTAAAAACATCTTTCCGTAACCGATAAGTGTGTAAATATCAAAATGAGCAACACCTAGATTAAATAAATTAAGTTTTCCATAAATGGGATACCAATTAACTACAAGTAGACCTGTTTCAATTGGATAATCAATTGGTGGAATATTGTATTTATAACCTTGAGAATAGCGTCTATTTGCATCATCGTAAATATTTTGGCCTTCGGCAGTCAATGAGCTATAGGCTTTATAATAACGTGCACCCACTGACCAACTTGGAGTTAAATGAAAATCAAGATTTCCACCTAAATTTTGTGTGCGCATGTAGGTATCACCACCTGAAACCATTGAGTAATTCACACCTAATTCAAAGCGATTATTACGATCAACTGTTCTATTTTGAACAATCTTAACTTGATTTTCAGGGTCCAATGCTTGAGCTCGCCCAACAATTTCTGCGTTGCCCCCTAAAGAATCAAAATCTTTTTTTAGATTTATTTTTTCAGCCGCTTGAGAGTTCAAGCTTAAAACGCCGATAATTAAAACAACTAATGCTTTCATTATTTGCCTCCTTCAGGAGCTATTGTTACGAGAGGTAATTTTGTAGGTACAGGTTTTGGCGTTACAGTTGCTGCAGGAGCTGCCGGCACTACAGGCTTTTGCTTTGGTGTTGGTGATGCGGTTGCAATTGGTGCTGCCCCTACAACTAGAGTTGCAGCTGGCGCAGGTGTTGGCGAAGCTTTCTTTTTAGGCGCAGCTTTTGTTGGTACTGGTACTTCACATTTTTCATTAGAAGGAATAACCTTAAAGCTGTGTGTCAACGTAGTCACAGCAGATTTTGTCTCACCCAATTTATTTTCAGCTTTGAAAGTAATCTGATAAATTGTCACTTTACAGGGGATATTCCAATCCAAATCACATTTCATTTCAGTTGTTTTACCATTAATGGGCGAACATGACATTACAGGCTGACCTTCGATAGTTGTAAGATCAGTCATACTTTCAACAGAAACATTTCCACGTTCTTTTACTTTTACAAAAAATGGAATCTTTGGCCATGTTCCACCACGAACTTCTGTAGTGGACGCATCATTACCCCAAATAAACTCTGGCTTACTGGGAGTAAACATAACGGTGACACAAGGCTCTTTAGGATTTGAAATTCGGTTTGTTGCATTTTTTGCTAAAATTCTAAAACAAACATCAACTCCCGGTGCAGTTAAATCTTTTGTCTTTTGTGAATTTAACGGCGTAGGTACAGCTTCAATGCTTGTATCAAAAACAAAATCATAGCGCCACAATGTTTTATTCACTCTTCGTGGAAATGGTGATTGCGGGTGCTGAGTAATAAACCTTGTTCCATTTGCAGAAAACCGTTCTTTATTATTGGCCATTGCAGATGCACTAAAATCAACAATCGGTGCAGTTTCATAACCAGAGGGATCATTCACTTCGACAGTAAAGGCAACTGTTTGCCCCTCAGTAATTGTTGAAGGCAAATTATTAAATGCAACAATCTCAGGATCCCGTGTGTCTTTTTTTACTGATACTGCGAATGTGTGCTTTTTTGAAATGCGCTGATAGCGTTCAATTTTTGGAAGCGTGATTGCAGCTTCAAGTACAATCGCCTCAGTGGCAGGTAATCCATCTATAACTGTATAATGCCCAGGCGTCCATCTCACCAACCAATACTGAGGAGCAGCAAAACCTGAGTTAGGATTATAACTAGGATCTTTTTCTTTTGTTTGAATAAGCTGGGCTCCGCTTGGGAGTTGAACTGCTCTTACAGTAAAGTCTTTTGCTCCAGGCTCATTACAAACAACACGTACTTTATAAACTTTAGTTTCGCCTTCTGCGATCTCAGGCAAAATTGAAGAACCCAGTGGAGCATCAACAGGTGCAAATGAAAATGAGTTTATGCTATCAATTTTTTGTTTATCTTGAGTTTTTTCATTCGCAGGTTGTTGCGGCAAATGCCTAAAATCTTTAATGGGATCTTGTTTATCCCTACCACAACCGGCTAAGGCAAAACCTAAGATTAAAACAGTACTTAATGCGACAACTTTCATAGAATTCTCCATAATATCAACCTTGGCTCGTTCTCTTGAGTACAAATGGGAAATCAACTTTTACTGTTGCTCCACCTTTTGGCTCAGGAAACTTCCAGGTCTTCAAACGTTCCACAATACAATTTTCAATTTCAACATCGCGCAATGACGAACTTGTCGTATTTGCCGATTTTACTATTCCAGTTCCTGCAATGAAAAATCGAATGGCCAAGCGTCCTGAAACATCAGGATTTGACTGAATTCCTCGTTCATAACAGTAACGAACTTCGCCGAGATGACGATTAATCACAGCAGCAATTTGTTCCATGGTGAGTCCACCTTCAATGGTGGCATCCTTTTCGATGGGTGCGTAAACCGCACTGGAGGATCCGATTAGACTTAATTGTCCATAACCAGCGCGTCCTCCGCCTTTTCCTTTAGTGCCGTAGCCGCCAAGTCCTTGCGCTTTTGCGCCGGGGCCAAGTGCCGCACCAACAAGACCTTTTCCATAAAAAGAAGTCTGCACTCCTCCGCTCCCTGCAGTTCCGCCAAGACCTGCGCCTCGTGAAACCGCGACCGCGTTTAATTGCAATCCACCTTTTTGATTCGATTTATTTAAACTTCCTAAAACCCCAAGTGCGCCCACTGTATTTACTGGAGCTTGAGCCTTTGGAGATGTTTTAACTGCAGCTACTTTTGGTGTTTTTGGTTTTTGTTGTGCTATTGATTTTGGTGTTTCCATTTGTGTCGTCATGGGTTCAACAGCACGTTTTGTACGTGGGGTGATCATTACAATATGTTCTTCCTCTGGTAATTCAGGACCAAAAAAGTAACCAACAACCATAGTTAAACTTAATAACAAAAGTAAAATCAGTGATGTCCATTTAAGTGCTTTTTTGAAATCTTCTACGCTATCGTCTTCTTTAGTTTTAACAGTTGGGCTTAAAACCTGTGATTCAATTGTAGGTACCCAGCGTAGATATCCAACACTGCCAACTTTTACTCCATTTGAAGATTGAACCTGCTCTTTTGTTGAAGAGGTCAACAATGTATAGGGAATACCTTCGTCATCAAGATCGTCTGTGTTCTTAACAGGAACAATTCGACGTGTGTCTTCACGATACACAAGAGACAACGTCTGACTCTTCCAATGAAAAGTTCTTACGACTTGACCTAGTTTATTTTCTAAAACAAATGCGCCTTGCATGGTTCAAATACCTTTCAACGCTTCGTTGACGATTGTTTAAGTCGATCTTTAAAGTCTTTTCTAACTAGTAAAAGATCATCCAATTCTTTTTCATTCTCAACGGTAGCTGCCGCTTCTGCTGGCTGTGCATACTCACCGCGAACTAAAAGATCATTAAAATTAAAATCAGTACTATACTTCTTACTTTTTTCTGAACCTTGTTGTGTTTTTGATGCAGCTTTAGTTGATTTTTTATTTTTAGATTCGGGGGATCCAAATACTTGACTGCTCAAGAACACAAAAGCAACTACTATAAGAGCTTTTAATATAATTACATTTGATTCTTTAATCATCTGTTTCATAAACGCTTCCCTTTTTGCAATTGAGCAAGTCTTGCTTCTAAATAGGCGACTAAAGTTTCATGCCCAATGCGCTCTTCTAAATTTTTTAATTTTTCGACACTTTCTTTATCAAACGGATTTTCTTTAACATCTTGACGTGCTGAATCTAAAGCCCTTTGCGATGGTCTTTCTTGGCTTTCATCAATAATATTTTTAACTACACGCTGCTCTCTAGATGGAGCTACACGAGAGATAAGTTTTAATTCTTCAATTAAAAGATTTTTTAAATCACCCCGAGTAATTTTCAATTCATCAGCTACTAAAGTTGATAATTCTGACTTCTTCCAAAGATCACCCAACTTATGCTCCACAGCTTCTGCTTTGTTTAAATAGGGTTTAGCTTGTTGAGAGATGAGTGTTTTATATTCTTTCTCTTGCTTCCCTTTTAAGCCACCAGGCAATGGCAATGAATGAATATCATCAGCTAAACGTCGATACTCAGTAGCAACAGCGTGTAATGTTATTACTTGAATAACCCAGTCACCTGTTTTGATTCCTTTTTGTGCTGATTGCTCTAAGTTGCTCAGTAACGACAATCTATCTTGCAATGATTTTTTTAACTGTGAATCTGATTTGGCATTAATTTTATGTCGTGTAACGTGATTTGTGTCTTTTTCAAATTTATTTAAAAATAGAAATCTAGAAATAACTTGCCCAGCGGCAGTATCTCTTAATTTACTTGTGTTTAAAAACTGTTCAGCAAAATTAAAATCTTGGTTTTTAGCAAAAATTTCTAAAACCAATCTGGCATAGAGCTCTTTATTTTGCTTGAGCCGTTTTTGATACTTCTTTAAGACGACTTCACCATTTCTTGAACTACGTACAAGCCTTGCCATTACTTTTTGTGCTTGATTTTCATCTTTGGTGATTTTTAAATATTTTTGATAATAGTCCTCAGCATCTTGATTTGCTAATTCAGCGAGTAAAGCTAACTTTAATGTACGCTCTTCTTGTGATAGTTCTGCAAACTTAAGTTTAAGGCTTAGCTTATACGCTAAAGCAAAATTAAGAGTGATCTCTGCAGCCCAGACTTTTCTAGTCAAAGCATACTCACGATCGCTTTCAGATAATTGCTGCACTGAAAGTAACCCATCTGCGGCATAATTTACTTCATCAAGATTATTTGTTTTTTCAGCTAAGATGAGCCTGTTTTTAAAATATGAAATCTTTTCTTCGCTATTGGCGCCATCAAGTTTAACGGTATTAAGTTTAACCAATTGATCTTCATATCGCCGTATTGTTGCAGGTTCATTCATAGCAACAGCTACATTATTAAGCACCGCAGTACGTGATATTTTATGAAACTCTAACTTTCTCTTTGGTAAAACTTCGGCAAATTCATTTGCCCAATGCTCAATAAGATCTTCACGTTTTGCTAAAACAAGAGAATCAAGTGCTAAATCAGCTGCTTTTTCTCTTAATTCAATAGATTTTGAATCTTTGTTTTTAGCAATTGCTCGAAAACCATTAGCTGCATCTGCATACTTATTTTGTTCATATAAAAGTTGAACTTGTTGATAGCGAACTTCAGTACTTTTTTGACCATCAGGCAAAATATTTAAATAATGAGCATAAGCAGACTCTCTAAATTTAACATCTTTTGAAAGTTCAGCTGCTTCAATTTCGCCAAGCAAACAAGCCTCAATTTTAGCTTGGTCATCAGTAATGAGCGCTGCACTTTTATAAAGTGAAATTGATTGTTGCCAAAGTTGGAGCTGCTTTGCTGTTTGAGCTGCCCATAAGGCCATGTCGATATCTTTAAAAAACGCTGTGTAAGCTGAATATGCTTTTACAAGTGGAGTAGAGGGCTCATGTTCTTCACTTTTTGCCCAACCCGTTAAAAGTTTGCGCATTTTCTTTTGCAATAAATTACATTCCTCATCAGGAGTGCAACCGTGGTTTTTCCAAATTTCAATGGCCTTTACGATTTCAACCACTACACCGGGTTTTTTGCCCATATCGTAATTAACGTGAGCTAAACGAATATAACCTTCAATTTTGTCTTTAGGATTTTTTTGCTCTTCACCAACAGCTTGCAAAACAAGCAATGCTGATTGCTTTTTGCCAAGTCGATCAAGTTCTTGGGCCATGTAATTGAGATTTTCTTTACGAGACCCTTCAGGACTTAAATCACTTAATGATTTTATTTCTTGTAGACCCACATCGCCACGAGAATAAAATGTTGCCAAATCTCTTGATAAATCTTCTCGAAATGGAAGATCATCTTTGCCATCACGGGTTAATAAATCTTCATTACTTAAAACAGCTACTAATGATCGTTGTGCTTCTTGGTAATTTTTTTGATGCAGATAACACCAGCCAACTCGCGACATAATGTAACCACGTCTAGGGGTATTTTTAATGCTCAATGCATTCTTATATAATTCAAGGGCTTTTTTATATTTTGCTTTTTTAAAAGCTGCATCACCTAGACTTGCATATGAATGACCAACAAGCTCACTGTGAAAGTTTCCTTTTTTAGATTTAATAATCGAATCAAAAAGATCTAAAGATTTTTTATTTTGGCCTGAAAGGTCATACAACTGAATCATTTGCAGGGCTATTCTAGATTTTAAATCGTAATTACCCTTTGAATACAGAGTTTCATAGAGTTCAAGTGCTCGTAGGCGGTCTTTTTTACTACCTCTACATGCATCACATTTTTGTTCGATTTCTTCCATTGCGGCAAGGCGTGCACGTTCTGCATGAAGATCAGCAAGTCTTTGCATAATTGCAGAACGCGAAGGATTCTCACTATCAGTAAGAGAAAGCACTCTCTCAAGCTTTTCTATCACGAGAGTGTGGGTAGATGAGTCCATTTTTTCAGCCATTAAGACTAAACCAGTACTCATTATTGCAATCAAAGTGAGAACGCTTAAAAATTTCACTTTTTAGTCGCCTCCTGAGTGACTGCAAATTTGAAATGTTGGAAACCTGCTTGTGAACCAGCCATGATTATAGGATTTAGACTGGCAAACTCTGTTTTCTTATCAGCCTTAATGATAATGTTATCTTTACCGTCAGTATTATCTGCTAAAAGCTTTTTACGAATTTCATAGAGTTTACGAGTAATTTGATCTTTAGAAATTTCTTTTTCATCAATAAAATAATGTCCTTTATTAACACTCACGACAGTACCCATTTGAAGTGTATTTACTTGAAGTGCTGTTGGAAGTTGCATTCCTTTATCAAGCTTGATGGTATTATTTGACCCAGTTAAATTGATGAGCAAAAAGATAACCAAGATAGAAAATGCATCAATGAGTGAAGTCAAAGAGAGGTTAAAAAGCATTGATCGAGCTTTTTTGCCATTTTTAGGGCGCAATGCTGATTGCTGCTCCATTGAGTTCTTCAGTATTTGATTTTTTAAAACACTTACTTCTAACACTCTTCACTCCTTAAATGGGCGAAATGCCAATATCTTTGATTGAACCCTTTTTAAGATTATCCATTATCTGGATTATATCTGCGTAGGGAGTACTCTGCGAAGGCAACACAACGGCTGTTTTAATCTCAGGTATTTGCTTCGTAAGGGCAGTTAAATAATTTTGAATTCCCTTTTGATTTGACGCTTGTACTTCAAATTCAACTGGTATGTTGCCGCGTTTTGAAACATTTTGAAGTTTAAAAATAATTTGCCCTGTGGATTTCAATGTCGCCCAAACTGCTGGAGGCTTCGTTTGTTTTTCATCTTGTGGACCAAAAGCTTGTGAGGTATCCATCGAACCTAAATGCACCCACGCAACTGTTACTAATAGAAAACAAATAAGCGTAGATAAAAGGTCGATAAATGGGATTAGATTGAGTTCAAAATTCAACTCTTTCTTTGATTTATTTCCCATTGTTACAAAAGCCATGATCCTACTCCACAATTAGAGATTAATTATTTCGCTTCTTTTGAACGAATACGCTTAGCTGGAACAGATTCGTAATTAAAACTGAGCCAGTTAAACACTTTTAAAGCACCTTGATTAATGTCTTCAGCTAAAGCTTGTGCACGATTTTGAAGAACCGAGTACATAACGATAGCTGGAATAGCCATGAGCAAACCATAAGCTGTTGCATGCATCGCCATTGAGATACCTTGTGAAAGGAGAGCTGCTTTTTCGATGGGGTTTGCATTTCCAACTGATGAGAAAGATTCAATTAAACCAACGATTGTACCCAAGAGACCCAAAAGAGTTCCTACGTTACCGATCATTGCTAAAAATCCAGTGCGCTTTTCTAAACGTGCATTTTCATGAAGAAGGACTTCATCCATTTTTGCTTGAATTTCATCGCGCCCGCCCATATCAATTGCAGCTTGTGCACCGGCTTCAACAACTTGTGCTATAGGATTTGTAAAACGTAGGGCACGTGCACGAGTGAGTACTTTTTCGATATTGCCTTTGCGAATATCATCTTCAAAGCTTGCAGCTAATGCTTTTTGCCCAGTGTTTCTAGTGATGTATAGAGCAAAAACTCGCTCAGCTATAATTGCGATTGAAACAATTTGCGCTGCTAAAATTGCCCACATCCATATGCCGCCTACGCGGAATGCTTCAGTGATGTTTGAGAAAATGAACATATATAGTTACCTCCAGTAGAGTCTTAATAAACACGTATTCGTATCCGTAGGCTCATTGAGCAAGGCAAGTGCCAGCATCTAAATGCATCCTGAACAAGGGGAAGGTAAAATTCGCTGTACTGATTACACACAAGTGACGCAAAACGGCGCCTAGGCGATGAATTTCCTCTTTGGCTCTTATTAAAAGACACCCAAAAATGAAGGTCTAGGTGTGAAGTTATGAGTTTGAGAGCAAAGTATTGCCGTGAATTAGAAGTCACCAAAATTGTCGGTTTAAGGAGAGGTTATAAAGCATTGCCTCAAATTAGAAGACATAAAATTGTAGGTTTCTGTGTGAAGTTATGGGGTTGGAGTATCTGAAAAAGAAATTGACCGCTACTACTCCAAATAGCGATCCATTGTCGATTTGCCAAAGGTGTGAAGTGCTTTGAGTTTATTGTGATTTGAACAAAGTAGCGTCAGGTTATCTAGCGTTGCGGCTCCGCCTAATGCAAATGGAATAATGTGCTCGGTTTGAAGAAAACGCGAAGCAGTACAACGAAGCTTTGATACGGGATCAATAAAAGTACACTGAGATTTGGCTCTCACCCACACTTGGCGTTTAATGTGAGCTGGAATGTAGCGAGAGCGCGGAGAAGCGGGATTGCACTTCTCTGGGAAAGCTTTTTTCAATCCATCAGTATTGGTTAAATTGACATTGGGTAAATCAGCATTGGGTAAATTAGTATTGGCAAATTCAGCTTTGGTTAAATTAACATTCATTTCACAATCTCTACGCAAATCTTGAGCTTTCTTGTTCTTTGCCAAAATCTTCAAAGCTTTAACTTCTGGATCTTTCTTCTCAAGTGCGTCATCAACCAATGATTCAAGAAGATCTCTAATCGTCTTATTCTTATGGGATGTGATATTCTTAAGCCTTTGAATCTTCTTCATCAAAACTTCATCTATCA
>Ga0163151_10002202_pt1 | contig 30855 bp, 32 predicted proteins | sample OliLakLV19MP5IB2_FD_145596 | JGI IMG/M metagenome (GOLD analysis project Ga0163151, IMG submission 145596) | Freshwater microbial mat bacterial communities from Lake Vanda, McMurdo Dry Valleys, Antarctica - Oligotrophic Lake LV.19.MP5.IB-2 | ecosystem: Environmental > Aquatic > Freshwater >...
ATGCTGGATGATGCAGAAGAAATCTTTGGCGGAAAAACACAAACCGTTGCTTGCCGTGAGCTCACAAAAGCCTATGAAGAGGTAAAAGTTCAAACTCTATCAGAAATCAGAAATCATTTTCAGGTGAACGAACCTCGCGGAGAATTTGTCATCTTATTTAAAGGTGCAACGCCTGAACAATTAGGTTCCACTGATACAGAAAAAGCAGTCTCAAAATTACTCGGCGAAGGTTTTTCGGCATCAGATATCTTAGAACGGTTACAAACAACAACTGCTCTCTCACGCAAGCAACTTTATGATCTCATCACTCGTTTAAAAAAGTTGATTGATCCCGCATAAAGGTCAAATGTCGCAGCGTTTAAACATTTGACAATAGCCCTCTTTCAAAGCCTAATAAGTCGAGGGGAAATTACAAAAAATAAAAGCCGATGAAGATACGCATCTTAGGTTGTCATGGCGGAGTAGCACCAGGTTATCGAACATCTTGTTATATGGTGAACGATCGCTTTTTAATTGATGCAGGCTCTGCAGCCTCCGCCCTTTCCCCAAGAAGACAAACTGAAATCGAAGATATTTTCATTACACATCCCCATATCGATCACATCAAAGACATTTGTTTTCTAGTAGAAAATTCGTTTTATGAACATCGTGCAGTACTCAACATTCGTAGTACAGCTGAAATTCTAAACAGCATTCATAAACACATGCTCAACGATATTTTATGGCCAGATTTTTCTAAGATTTATGTCGATAAAGAACATAAAAAAGCACTGATCAAATTCATTCCCATTGAACAAGGTATGGTACATGAAGACCTCACCATACATTACATGCGCGTGAACCATCCAGGTGAAGCAATTGGATATGTGTTAGATGACGGAAAAAAACAAATTGTTTTTAGTGGTGACACTGGCCCTACACAAGAATTATGGGATATTGCCAATCGCTGCAAAAACCTACAAGCCGTATTCACAGAAATTAGTTTTCCAAATGAAATGGAAGCCATGGCAAGAGTGAGTGGGCATTTCACCATAGATCAATTGTTAGGTGATCTTGAAAAATTAAACAATAAAGATGTCCCCATTTATATCGCTCATTTCAAACCTCGTTTCTTTGAGGAGCTGATGGACGAGTTTCATCGTTTGGCACCCAAACGAATGCACTTACTCCATCAGGAAGATGAGTTTGAATTCTAGTGAACTAAGTCGCAGTTTATATCTTTTTTTGATGATCCTCTTCATTGGTAGCATCACTACAGGGGCCCAAACTCCTTCTGTTTTTGTGGATGCAGATCAATACACGAGTAAACCTGGCCAAATCGCAGATCTTGTCGGAAATGTAAAAATCATCAGAGGTGTTGAGCAACTCACTTGTGACAGAGCTACCATCAACTTGATTACCAACGATGTCATTGCTGTTGGAAACGTTATTTACATTTCACCTCGTGAATATATGAGAGCCGAAAAAATGAATTACAATTTCAACACTCAAAAAGGTGTTGTAACCAATGGCTTTATACAAATGGGTCAAGAAACTATTGAAGGTGAAGAAATTCATAAACTTGGCAATGATGAATATGAAGCAAGATATGCGAGCTACACATCTTGTATAAATTGCCCAGCGGCATGGAAATTATCAGGTACAAAAATTAATGCCACACCAGGGGCGTACGCATTTATTAAAAATCCCGTGGTTCGTATTTATGGCGCCCCTGTTTTATGGCTTCCCTACATGGTTATTCCCATTAAAACACAACGCCAATCAGGCTTGCTGCCACCCTCTTTTGCCTTTAGTGAAACTGATGGATTCACTCTACAAGAAAGTTTTTTTTGGGCAATTAGCCCCAGCAAAGATTTAACTCTTACAGAAACTAGTTACAAAAACCGTGGTTACAAAACAGGTGTGGAATATCGATTTTTAGCAGATGAAAATAGTGGGGGTAAATTTAATGGTAATTTTATTAATGACGGTGTTTATGCAAATGACATTCGTTATCTAGAACCCGACGAACGATACTCCCCCAATACAGCACGTGCACGAGAATATGCTATACCTCGATATTCATTACATTATGAGCATCATTTTGAGCTTCCCGATAACTATACAAACAACCTAAATATAAATCTGATTCGCGATTCACGCTATGTTTACGATTACCCACATGACATTAGTGGTAACGGCGAAACAGCACTAGAAAACCGTTTGAGTGTGACAAAAAATACAGAAAATGCACATTTATCAACTGACATTTCACTTTATCAAAGTCTTATCAAGTCTGACCCTATCGGTGAAAATGATACTGCCATTCACCGAATGCCAGAGCTTAAATACGGGTTTTTACCTAAAAATATTTTTAATTCAGGCTTACTCGTGGGTTTTAATGCAAATTATCTTAACTTGGCTCGAGCAAATACTACGTTTGATGCTACTCGTGATGAAAAAACATCGGGTCATTATCGTACCGGGCAAAGATTTATTGTGAGCCCACGAGTGATATACCCTTTGAGCGTTGGAAATTATTTAGATTTGCTCCCAGAAATTAATTATGAAGAACTTTACTATCAATTCGGATATTCAAAAAAACCAACAGCAGTGCGTCGTTATATTCGCACAAGCATTCAAGCAAAAACAAGATTGAGTGCAATTTTAGGAGAAGAAATTGACCCACGTGCAAATCGGTACAAACACAACTTTGAACCTGATCTGACACTTACTTATGTACCTTATATTGAACAAGACAACCATCCGTTCTTTGGTAAAAAGCAAAATGAAGAATTAAACTTCACCAGTTCACAACCCATTACTGAATATGATCAAATTCAATTTGATTACAAAGATCGTCTCGTAGATCGCCAAGTACTTACCTATGGTTTGACAAATAAACTCACTCGCAAAGCCTATAAAGACACAGGCACTGAATATCGAGAGATTATTCGTCACCGCTTGGCTCAAAGTTATGACGTTTTCATCTTAACTCAAGCTGACCCCCTCGATGACGAAGGTAAGGTTATACCCGTCATACGAGAACCCTGGAGTGAAATTCAATCTCTACTCTCAGTACGTCTCGATTATTTCACTGCAAATTCTGATGTGAGCTATTACGTTTATCAAAACGTTGCTTCAAGTTCATCAAGTATTGGTTTTCGCAATAAACACGGCGATGGAATTGCATTTGGTTATGCTCAACGGCTTTCAACATTTCGTGATCCACGCACACAACTTCCTACAAAACGAGTGGATACTTCCACTCGCTCTGAAGCTATGAATTTAACAGTTTATTTTATATCAAAATATTTAGATGTTTCAGCAACACAAAATTTCGACATTAACAGTCATAGCTTCACTACTCAGACAATTGGTGGATTACTAAAACCACCAGGAAAATGTTGGGGTATTCAATTTACGTACGAGAAAAATCTTGGCGGAGGTAATCCCCGTTATATGATCCAACTTCCTATATTTTTTGGAGAAGGTAAACAAACCACCTTAAGTAAACCTTCAGGTGTTTGATCTTAGAATTGCATGTGAATTAAATTAACACCAATGCCCACTGAACCTTGTGCGTTTTGTGGCACAATTGGATAAATAGCAAATCCTTTATATACTTGTTGTAGCAATGATCCACTGTCAGGTGAATTTGAATCATTACCCTCAGGAAGTGGAGTGTTCGGATCAAACGGATCACCCTCACTTGGCCCTTGCTCTACTTCAACTTCTTCAATGTCGTCTACACCGTAGGTAACATACAAACCCAATAAAATTCCTGCGTACAATCCATAACTAGATCCTCGAGCAACAGCATTCATGTTCTCGCCAGGATTAGATGTGAATGCTAAAGTTGCAGCACCCACAAGAGTTCCGGCAAGTGTTCCATATATCACACTTGTAATAAATTCTTTGCCTGTCGCTGCTTGAGCAAAAGATGTATGCAGTAATATAATGCAAAAAAATAATCTCAATGTCAGATTCTTAAATGTTTGTACCATCAGACTTTATTTTCGACTTAACATTGGTCATAAAGCAAAGGCAAATTGAACCATCTTATGCCGCATTCAGTCACCACCACTAGACCACAGCGCATTTTAGCAAATGAGCGACCCTCACGTTGCCATATCCAAGTCGCAGCTCGTTTAAGTCTTTGGAGTTGCACTCTTCCCACAAAGTTCAAAGCAATAGAGTTCTCTAAACTTGTCTTATGTCGAGTTTTAACTTCGATGATGAGTAAGGTGGAATCAAAACTTCCGATGATATCGATTTCACCAAAGGGAGTTCTTAGATTGCGCTCGCGTAAACAAAAACCCTGGTTTTGAAGCAACTCGATGACAAGCTGTTCACCACGTCTACCAAGTTCAACTTTATTATTTGAAATCCAGAAATTCTCTGACTCCAGAAAAGAGGCGCCTGTGGACAATGCTTGGTCCAAGCTTTTCGATGGCTTGACGGTGCTGGAGCGTCCCGTACCCTTTATGTGTGGCAAATTTATAACCCGGGAATTTTTCATCAAGCTCCATCATATGTATATCGCGCTGAGTTTTTGCAAGCACACTGGCAGCACTTATGGGCAAACAACGAAGATCCCCTTTGATCAAAGTTTTTTGAACCCAATGACCTTTGATTGTTTGATTTCCATCAATCAAAAGCAGCTCAGGCTTTAAGCTAAGATTCTCTACAGCTCGCTTCATCGCAAGCAAGCTTGCATGAAGAATATTGATTTCTTCAATTTCTTCAACAGTGCCAATACCAATAGCCCAGCATACCGCTTCTTCTTTGATACGTACTGCAAGTTCAAATCTTTTCTCAGGAGTCATTAGTTTAGAATCAGTGAGACCTTTGAGACTGTAATCCGGACGCACAATAACGGCCGCCGCATAGACAGGCCCAGCAAGACAACCGCGTCCGGCTTCGTCAACACCCGCTGTTAATTCCACGCCAAAAGTTACCCAGTCAATAGGTTTTAAATCTTCTTTCAAAGAAGATGCCTTTTTCATAGAAGCGAGTCTCGATGTTATAAATTAATTATTATTTTGCGACAGCAGCAGAAGTAGGAACTGAAACAGCCATTTCAAGTTCGCTGTCCAAACGAGCTGCCTTACCTTCAAGTTGACGAAGATAATAGAGCTTTGAACGTCGTGTTTTACCACGTGATACAACTTCTACGCGGTCAATTGTTGGTGCATAATATGGGAAGGTTCTCTCAACACCAATTCCGTTTGAAATTTTACGTACAGTAAAACTTGAACTGAGCCCACCAGCTTTTGTTCGAATAACAACGCCTTCGTAAATTTGAACGCGTGATTTTTCGCCTTCAACAATTTTCACATGAACCTGAACGGTATCACCGGCGCGAAATGCTGCCATAGGTGCAGTTTTAAAACGTTTTTGAATTAAATTCTTAATGAGATCCATGTGAGTTAAGCTCCTAATTTATATTATAAAATAGCTGAGTGAAACTTAGTAGCATGGACCCAATACCCGGTCAAGAGTGATACTTACAGCTGACCTAACACTTAAATGCCTAAAACCATCGCCAGCCCTACCTCGAATGGGGTCTAAAATATAATCCATACGCCGAACCAGGGTATTTTCAAGCCCCCAGCCAGTGCCAAATACCAAGAATATCGGCTCTTTAAGTGCTTTTTCTCGAATTTCTGGATACCCGATATTTTGAGGCCCCATGACCTCTCGAGCCGATGTGGCGACAAGTTTTGTGCCTTTAACTCCCCAATCCTCAAGGGCAGCTTCTATGCTGGGAGCAGTTTTTGTATTAATCAGTGAGTCTTTTCTAACAGGATTATATTGAGTACCTCTCCCCGATTGCCAATGGGCAAGTACTCGTCCGACGAAGGCTAATTGTTCTTCAGCGGGGGTGATTATATAAAACTGGTCAATTCCGTAGGTACGACAAGCCCGAGCAATGTCGTGAATATCTAGATTTGTGACATTTGTGGCAACCACTTCACCTGTTTTATTGTAAACGGGGTAATGAATAAGACCCACGGCAATATTTTTTCTCAGCGGAAGCACCTCTGATGCTTTTAGAATTTCATCTTTTGTGACTTCAGCCTTTGTCAATAAATCAGGTCGCTTATTAAGTGTTCTTAAAATTCGCTGTGAGCGTTGCCATTCTTTGATTTTTTGATGATGACCAGAAAGTAATACTTCAGGAACCTGTTTACCTTCAAATTCTCTAGGCCTTGTGTACAAAGGCTGTTCTAAAAGATTCTCCTTAAATGTTTCTTCAACAGGTGAGAGATCGTTACCTAAAACTCCAGGCATAAAACGCGCCACCGCATCGATAACAACCATGGCGGCTAACTCCCCGCCGCTAATCACATAGTCACCAATACTTAATTCTTCATCGACATAGTTTTCAATAAAACGTTCATCTATTCCACCATAGCGGCCACAGATTAGAACAACTTGATCATAATCAATTGCTAAGCGTTTAGCTTTTTCTTGAGTAAGTACTGGCCCCTGAGGTGAAAGATAAATTACGCGTCGACGTTTGTCTGATTGGATTTTATCTAATGTAAGTTTAAGCATCTCAGGAAGCATAACCATTCCGTCACCACCACCAAATGGACGATCGTCAATGGTCTTATGGGCATCTGTTGCGTGATCACGTAAATTCCAAAATTTTAGTTCGATTTTATTTGAAGTGATAGCTTGGCCGACGATCCCCTCTTTAAATGGAGATTCAAACATTTTAGGAAATATGGTCATGACATCAAAGCGCATCATTAACCTCAAGTAAACCAGTAGGCAAATTCATATGAATTTCTTTTTTCTCAAAATCAGTTTTTACCAAGAACTCTTGAACTAATGGAACCAAAGCTTTTTTTTGTGAATTTATTAAATCAATAATTATTATATCTTGAAAGTTTGTGCTCTCAAATCCTGAAACTGTGCCGACTTCTAAACCATTATCGATGACTTTAAACCCTAAAAGTTCTCGTAAAAAAACGGCCTCACCTTTTTTTGAATTTAAGAGTTCCTCTAGAATACTCACTTCACTACCCTTAAGGGCTTCGCTAGAATTTCGATCATCAACACCTTTAAGCTTTAAAACCAGACGATCATTACGAAAAGTTTTTGTGATTACTTCGATGGGCTTTGATTCATCGCCATTTAAAACAATGAATTCTAATTGTTTATACCAAGATGCTTCACCAGAAAAAAGATACACTTTTACTTCTCCCTTGAGTCCATGGGCTTGTACGATTTTTCCAATTTTTATGAGGGGATTTTTACTGCGCAAATTTTTATTCGATAATTTCAAGCACGCTGCGTTTTTTAAGCTTCGTGCTCGCAGCATTCAAAATGGTTCGCAAAGAACGCGCGGTGCGACCTTGCTTACCGATAATTTTACCTAAATCTTCTTTTGCTACTTTGAGTTCGTATACAGTGGTTTGTTCACCCACCATTTCAGTGACTTCAACTTGATCGGGCAAATCTACCAATGACTTGGCCATAAAAATCACAAGTTCTTTTAAATCAGTGATGTCCATTGATTATTGAGCCTGGCTTGAGCGAAAATCTCTGATTAATTTCGCTACTGTTTCTGAAGGACGAGCACCTTTTTTGATCCATTCATCAATAGCTGTAAGATCAAGTTTCATACGCGTTTTCATCTCATCACGGCAGGGATTGTACCAGCCAACACGTGCTAAAAATTTGCCATCGCGCCATCGGCGTTGATCAGCAACGGTCACACGGTAGAGTGGGGTGTTAGTTTTTCCTGCACGAGAAAGTCGAATAACAACGGCCATGAAATTTAGTCTCCTATTTTGCGCGTTCCAAAAAGACGCGTCGAATCTAGTTCATATTAAGCAAAAGCGATTAAATACAACATTTTAAGTCATGACTCAAGGAATTTCCTAAAAGGGCATCCCGCCACCGGGAAATCCACCAGGCCCGCCTCGTTTGCCTCCCGTTTTAGTCATCATTTGCATCATCTTCTGCATTTGCTCAAATTGTTTAATAAATCTATTAATGTCACTAACTTGGGTGCCACTACCCCGCGCTATTCGAGCACGTCTTGAGCCGTTTAGAACCTCATGTTTGGCACGCTCTTTTGGGGTCATACTGTTAATAATAGCTTCAATCTTTTTTAATTCTTGATCAGGGGGCGACATGTTCTTAAGTTGCTTAGACATTTGCCCCATGCCAGGAATCATTTTCATGATCCCCTCTAATGGACCTAGTTTTTTAATCTGTTTAAGCTGATCTCTAAAATCTTCAAGGGTAAATTGGTTTTTACCCAATTTTTTGGTCATTTCCCGTGATTTAGCTTCATCAAAAACCTCTGACGCCTTTTCAACTAATGACAAAACATCACCCATATCTAAAATGCGACTTGCTATGCGCTCTGGGTGAAACGGCTCTAAGCCTGAAACTTTTTCGCTGGTTCCGATAAATTTAATGGGTGCACCGGTAGTAGCTTTAATCGAAAGAGCTGCACCACCTCGAGCATCACCATCAAGTTTAGTGAGTACAACCCCTGTGATTTGTAATTTTTCATGAAAACCTTGGGCAATGTTAACGGCATCTTGTCCGGTCATGGCGTCAGCTACAATAAGAATTTCACAAGGTGTGAGATTTGATTTTAAACCGACAAGTTCATTCATGAGTTCATCATCGATTTGAAGGCGTCCGGCTGTATCGATAATTAATGTGTCTTTACCGTTTGCTTTTGCGAATTCTTGTGCTGCTTTACAAATTTCTAGGGGCTTTTGTTTACTGTTAGAATCAAAAACATCTAATTGGTTTTGTTTTCCTAAAGTTTTTAACTGTTCAATAGCAGCAGGTCTGTAAACGTCAACGGGAACAAGAAGTGGTTGACGTCCCTTTTTCTTGATTAAAAAAGAAAGTTTTGCAGCGGTTGTGGTTTTACCCGCTCCCTGAAGACCCACTAGCATAATAATGTGCGGGCTGTGGCCAGAAAAATTAAGACCTTGGTTTTCACCACCCATGAGATTCACGAGTTCTTCATGAACGATTTTTACAATTTGTTGACCGGCGGTAAGACTGCCAATGACTTCTTGGCCAAGGGCTTTTTCTTGAACATGAGTGATAAATTGTTTTACCACTTTAAAATTCACATCAGCTTCTAAAAGACCTAGTCTGATTTCTTTAAGTGCTGCTTCCACATTTTCTGTGGTGATTTTTCCCTGACCTCGGATTTTTTTAATACCCGACATTAATTTATCAGAAAGATTCTCAAACATTTTGGCCTAACTTTCTCACTTAAGCTGTGCGTCAAATTCTCATTCTCTAAGTTCTGGTCATACTCTTTCAATTCGAGTGTGACAAGCTTCATAATGAGGTCCTAATGCTAAGCATTATTTTGAAGTACTTTTTGAAAAAACACCACCCTTCTTTCGGGGTTTAAGTTAGACTTAAACGTGGAGAATCAAGGATGATATCGACCGCCCTCAGGCACTTACAATGAAATGGCTCAAGCGTTTTTTAAATAAGCAAAATGAGCCACAAGTTTTAGGTAGCCAAAAGCTTCAATCGACCGAAGTAACTTCTATACTTCCTATTAAGCCTAATCGCTTTAGACAACTTCCATTTAAAAAATATATGCCACATGCAGCAATCGGAATTCTTGCACTCATGGCGGCTGATTTAACTTCCGTTAACTTGAGATCCCTTATGCTTCCCAAGGGAACAACTACTTCAAAAAAATCAATCGGCCCTGTGACTCAATACAAGCCCCGCTCAAATTATGACGATATACTTGCGAGAAATATTTTTAATAGTGATGGGTTAATTCCAGACGTCATGGTCGCAGGTCAAAGTTCATCTGACCCTGGAGTGGCTCGCGAATCAGCGTTACCACTTGTACTTATGGGAACCATCGTTCATGCAAACCCCGGAAAATGTGTGGCGACAGTTCAAGTCAGTGGCAATGCAGAAAAAGTTTTGCCTTATATTCCAAATGACGAAATTGAAGGCATGGCTACACTCATGAAAGTGGAACGTAAAAAAGCATTTATTAGAAATCTGCAATCTGGTGCCTATGAATATATTCAAATTAAAGATGAAGTTGTCTTTGCATTTACAAAAAAGACAGTAGCGGTAAGTCAAGATGGTCCTATTATGAAAGAAAGTGATACTAATTTTGCTATCACTCGTTCAGATTTAGATATGCAGATGAACAACTTGCCTGAACTACTCACTCAAGCTAGAGCCGTGCCCAACATTGCGCCTGGGAGTGGCGGAAAAGTCGATGGTTTTAGAATTGTCGACATCCAAGATAATTCAATATTTAGAAAACTAGGAATTAACCCCGGCGATGTCATCAAGGGTGTGGACGGAGAAGCATTAGATAGTCCGGCCAAAGCAATGGAACTTTATAATGGTCTTAAAAATAAATCGAATTTAAAGCTTTCAATCGAACGTAATGGCAAGACAGAAACTTTTAATTACAACATCAGATAATGAGCAAGGATCAACATATGCGAAACACACAACTTGCCTTTTTCACAATAACATTCGTGGGAATATTTTTACTCACAAATTTAGTGAGTGCACAAATCCCCCCACCACCTGGACAATCTAATAATCTAGATAACTTTTTAGATGATGAAGAATTTGATGGCCCCCCACCTGGGACTTATCCACCTCAACAACCAAATCAAGGCCCGCCGGGAACATCTTTTGGTGATCGCAAAAGTTTTGGAAATACTCCTTCGTCAAATGCTCCTGATTCTGGAAGTGCTGCAAGCCCTTCTTTTAAAGGGGCGTCTCCTTTACCTCGCAGAAATAGAAAAGAACCACCCAATCTTTTAGCAAAACAACCAGTTAATATGTCAGAGGCGCAAGATAAAGATATCACCGATGAAAACTTTCCTGATCTTATCGATAGCTTTGATTACCCCAATGCTGAGATCACAGATATTGTTAAAGCGATTTCAGAACTCACGGGTAAAAACTTTATCGTTGATCCACAAGTGAGAGGCAAAATCACAATCATAGCCCCTACCCGCATCACTGTAGCTGAAGCTTACAAAGCATTTTTGTCAGCACTCGCTATTAACGGTCTTGCTGTAGTGCCCTCAGGAAAATTTTTAAAAGTAAAACAAGCTGCAAATGCAGTACGTGACAATCTTGATACTTATTCTGGTACTTATTCGCCAAATACTGACACCATGATCACAAGAATTGTGCAATTACGTTATATTCAAGCAAAAGAAATTTACAATAGCCTTGGGCCCTTGTTGCAATCACGTCTTGGCGAGATGCGCCCTTATGAACCCACGAATACTTTAATTATTTCTGATTACGGAAGTAATATTGAACGCATCATGAAAATTTTAAGACAACTTGATGTGCCTGGGTTTGAAGAACAACTTGAAGTTATTCGAATTCGCTATGCGAAATCTTCTGATATTGCAAAGCTAGTTGATCAGATCATTAATAAAGGTAAATCCACTCAAGGCCAAGGCAGTTTCACAGCAGGTATTCCGCGATTCACGCCCCTTGGTAGCTCACAAAGCCAAGGCAATGAAGCATTCTCGATGGTTATTCCTGATGACCGCACAAATTCTTTAATCGTCGTGGGTAATAATCAAGGCATTGAAAAAATTAGAAAACTTGTAGCAAAACTTGATTTCAAAGTGAGACCAGAAGATGCCGGCGGTGTTTATGTTTATTATGTTAGATACGGAGATGCCGAAAAAATCTCAACTACACTTTCAGGTTTAGCACAAGCAGCAGCGCAATCTTCAGCAGCCCCCCCAGGCGGAGCGCCCATACAAAAAGCTTCAGTTTTTAGTGGTGATGTAAAAATTGTTGCTGATAAAACAACCAACAGTCTTGTAGTTACAGCAAGTAAACAAGATTATGAAGTTGTTCAAGCCATTCTCTCTAAACTCGATGTTGCTCGTGATCAAGTTTATGTTGAGGGAATTTTTATGGAACTTAACGTCGATAATATCAAACAATGGGGCATTAGTTACTACGCACTTGCTGGTAATAGTTTAGCAGGACGCGCAGGTTTTTCATCACTTCCACTTGCAAATATTATTAACCCTCCACTTGATTCTGGTGAAGGTGCGGTCTTAGGTTTTGGTGCGGGCGAAACTGTCAATATCACTCCACCCGGCGGTGGAACAGCCATAGCACTTAAGAGCCTCACTGGTTTTATTAATTTTCTTTCAACTTTAGGAACCACAAATATTTTAAGCACTCCTCAAATCATGGCACTTGATAACGAAGAGGCTGAGATTGAGGTGGGTGAAAAAGTTCCGACAAGTTCTTCTTCTTCAACGGCTGCCAACGGAACTTCAACCACCAGCGTTCAACGTGAAGATCTCACTATTAAACTTAATATCAAACCTCACATCAGCCCAGGGTCAAATACGATGCGACTTGAAATCAATCAATCAATTCAAGGTGTATCAGGAAGATCAATAGGTGCTGCCAATCTTGCACAAAATGCTATTGCGACAACAAAGCGTCTAGCAAAAACAAGTGTGATGGTACGTAACGGTGACACCATAGTGCTCGGCGGTTTGATGTCAGAAGATGAACGTGTTAAGAGCACAAAAGTACCACTCTTAGGTGACATTCCAATTATTGGGTGGCTCTTTAAAAGTAAACGTACTGAAACTTCTAAACAAAATCTTTTGATGTTTTTAACTCCTAAGATTATTCGCAATAAAGAAGATGCCGCGAACAATTTAACTGAAAAACTCACTGACCGCGTTAGATTTATCGAAAGAAATCTTGGTGGACGTGATAATCAAGGTGATGCGATGGATCAGCTAAAACTCAAACGTGATGGAAAAACAGTTCCATTAGAATCAAAGGGAAATTAATTTTCAGTGGCTATTGATAGTATTGGTGCTCTTTTATTAAAAAATACTTCACTGACTGAAAATCAGTTAAATGAAGTATTGTTATTGCAAGATCCCAATGGTGAAAAGCTTGGCGAAGTTTTAGCCAAGAAAAACATCACCTCCCCTGACGACATGCTCAAAGCACTTTGTCTTCAGCTTCACGTAGATTATATGAAAGATATTCCTATAAACGATATTCCCGTAGATCTTGTACGTGATATTCCAATTAATTACGCTAAACAGTATGAAATACTCCCTTTTAAAAATGAAAATGATCACGTAAAAATTCTGACCTCAAACCCCTTAAACTACAAAGTGCTCGATGACATGCGCGTTTTATTTAATAAGAGAGCTTTGCCCATTGTTGTCACGAGTAGTAGAGTTCAAGACGCCATTAATAAAGTTTATGAAAAAAGTACCGCTGCGTTTGAAGGCCTTGAAGGAATCGAAGATGGCGAAGCCTATGATTTTGATGAACCCATTGATCTACTTGAAGCTGGCGATGACGACGCCCCCGTTATTAAACTCGTAAACTCTCTTTTATTTAGAGCGGTAAAAGAAAAAGCCTCAGATATTCATATCGAGCCTTACGAACGTGATCTCGTTGTTCGTTTTCGCATTGATGGTGTACTTTATGATATTTTTAAGCCGCCAAAAAAACTACAAAGCGCAATTACTTCACGTATTAAAGTTATGGCCAATCTCAATATCGCTGAAAAACGTCTTCCTCAAGATGGTCGCATACCTATTAAAATGGCCGGAAAAGACATTGATATTCGACTCAGCACCGTCCCCACAGCTCACGGCGAACGACTTGTTATGCGTTTGCAAGATAGAAGTAATGTTATTTTAGAACTCCCACAACTTGGCTTTCATGATCAAAGTCTTCAAAATATTTTAGACCTGGTAAATAAACAACATGGAATTTTTCTTGTCACCGGCCCCACAGGTTCTGGTAAATCAACAACGCTCTACGCCTCTATTATGGCCATCAATAGTATCGAGAGAAACATCATTACTGTTGAAGACCCTGTGGAAAATCGAATTCACGGTATTGGGCAAATTCAAGTAAACAGCAAAATTAATCTCACCTTTGCCAACGGGCTTCGCGCAATTTTGCGACAAGATCCAGATGTCATAATGATTGGAGAGATTCGTGACCTTGAGACAGCAGAGATTGCAATTAACTCATCACTCACTGGTCATTTAGTTCTCTCAACCATTCATACAAACGATTCAGCAGGGGCAATTCCTAGATTAATCGATATGGGTTGTGAGCCATTCTTGGTTTCAAGTAGTTTAGTAGGAATATTAGCTCAACGTTTGATTAGAGTGTTATGCCCCCATTGCAAGGTTGCCTACACACCTACTGATGCAGAACTTGCCAGCATTGAAGCTTCACGCGTAGATGCCGATGCAGGGCGCGTACATAAAGCTGTAGGTTGTAATCAGTGTAATCAAAAAGGTTATGTCGGAAGAACTGTAATTCATGAGCTCTTAAAAATTGATGAAGGGATTCGACAATTAATCTTACAGAACAAAGACAGCGGAACAATTAAGAAGGCCGCACAAGCAAACGGCATGAAAACATTCAGAGACGATGGCGTTAAAAAAGTCTTAATGGGTATCACAACCATTGAAGAACTTCTCAGTACGACGCAAGAGGATGAATAATGCCTGCATTTGAATACCGAGGGCTCAACAAAACCGGCAAAAATATTAAGGGTAATGTTGAAGCTGAAAATATTAAAAGTGCAAAAATAAAACTCAAACGAGATGGCATTTACGTCATCGATATCAAAGATAAAAAAGCTCAAGAGGCAAAGAAAAACGCATCGTCTTTTAGAATCGGCAGTGGTGTAAACGTTGCTGAGATGGCCATGATGACGCGTCAACTGGCTACACTTATAAAAGCACAAATTCCGCTCGTAGATGCACTCGCAGCTCTTGTTGACCAAGTTGAAAACGAAGTTTTAAAAGGTGCTGTCAGCGATATCAGACAAATGGTCAATGAGGGTTCAAGCTTTCACAGAGCTATTGGGAAGTATCCGAAAATATTTCCGGTAATATACATCACCATGTGTGAAGCTGGCGAAGCCACAGGCACACTTGATCTTATTTTAATTCGTTTGGCTGAATTCACAGAAAAACAAAATTCACTTCGAAACAAAGTAAGATCAGCAATGATGTACCCCATGCTTATGGGTTTTTTTGGATTTGCAGTTTTAATTGTTATTTTTGTTTTTGTTATTCCGCAAATTACAAAAGTGTTTGAAGAAATGGAAAAAGCACTTCCCTGGTACACAGTACTTCTTATTGATGTCAGTAATTTCATCGCAGAATATTGGCATGTACTTACCATGAGCATCATCGGCGCTATCATTATGTTTGTTAAATGGAAATCATCCCCTACTGGCCGCACTCATTGGGACGGTATGAAGATGAAAATTCCTATATTCGGAAAACTCATGCGCATGGTTGCTGTTTCACGATTTGCAAAAACACTCAGCACATTGCTTGCGGGGGGTGTCCCCATGCTCAACGCCTTTGATATTGTTAAAAATGTCGTTGATAATAAAGTTTTTGAAAAAGTTATCAACGAAGCTCGCGATAACGTCAGCGAGGGTGAAAGTGTTGCAGGCCCTTTAAGAAAATCAGGGGAATTTCCTCCCATAGTAATTCACATGATCGCTATCGGTGAAAAAACAGGGGATCTAGAAAACATGCTTGCCCAAGTTTCTGAGGCCTATGATTTTCAAGTAGAAAACGCAATTAGCGGACTCACAAGCCTACTTGAACCCATCATGCTCATCAGTATGGGTTTAATTGTTGGCTTTATCGTATTTGCGATTCTTGTTCCTATCTTAGAAATGTCAACGATCGCTTAACTTCCAAATACAATTCCAACCGCACCTACTTAATGCGGCGCATAGCGTTTTTACCAAGCATGCTCTTGACCCGACGATAAAGTCAGTAGAAACTAGGATCTCGTTTTACACCTTTTGCAGGAGGACTAGTTGTTATGAAGAAGTTCTTAAAAAATAACCGCGGTATGACACTCATCGAAATCATGATCGTACTTGCTATCATCGCTGGTATGGCAACGGTCATCGTGTCACAAGTATCCAAACAATTTGCTAAAGCAAAAGTGAATCAAGCTAGAATTCTGATCAGCGAAGTTGGAAAATCTCTAGATCAATTTTACACCGATTGCGGATTTTACCCCGACTCCGGCCAAGGAATAAACGCACTTCTCCAAGCTCCTGGAGGGCGCACCTGTTCAAACTGGGGCCCAGAACCTTACCTTAAAAAAGCTCCCAAAGACCCTTGGGGTGGAGATCTTATTTATTCCAGTAGCGATGGACTCAAGTACACCTTAAGATCATTAGGTGCAGACAGACAAGAAGGCGGAGATGGAGTTAAAACCGATATCTCCAGCGACGACTAGAACCCAAAAAGGCTTCACCCTCATTGAGTTAATGATCGCCATTGCGATCATTGCTTTTGTGGTGGGAATCGGAATTCCAAAACTTGGAAGATCAACGGGCAGCCAATTCAAAACGGTCGCCCGTAAAATTATTGTACTCAATAAAGAACTACATCATTACGCACGTCTTAAAAATAAAACCTATAGACTCGTCATGGATTTTGGAGATGAAACCCATGGCTCAACCTTTTATGTTGAAAGTGCGGCAGGCTCTCAACTTATCGTTTCACAAGATGAAAATAAAAATTTTAGCCGTAAGAATAATGATGGAAAAAAATCTACTGTTTTTTCTATGGATCAAGAGGTTTTAAAAAAACCGATTAAACTCCCAACAGGGGTGAAATTTGAAGATGTAGAAACAGAGACTTCAATTAACCCCATCAAAGAGGGAAAAGCCTATATTCATTTTTTCCCCCAAGGACTCGTGCAAAAAACCGTAATCCATCTTCATGGTGGAGACAAATTTAAATGGTCACTCATTGCGAATCCATTAACCGCTGAGACAACTATACGCGATGAATATGTGAAGCTTAAGGATATCCAACAATGAAGACTTCAAAGGGTTTTACACTTATTGAAGTTTTGATGTCGATACTGCTTTTAGCAACAACAAGTGTAATATTGTATCAAAGCTGGAACGGAAGCCTTCTTGCCGTACGTAAGGGTCGCACCTATAGTACCATTGCACTTCTTTTACAAAAAAAAGCTGTGGAATTTGAACTCGAAACAAAAGATAAGACTGTTGATGACATCAAAGATGAAGAAACCGGTGATTTTGGAAGTGAATATGCTGATTATAAGTGGGAAATAAAAGCTAAACCTTTCACAGTACCCTCGTTATTTCCAAAAAATGCAGATGGCGAAAATCAAAATGAACTCATGACTTTAGTCATTAAAACTTTAACTGATTATTTTGAAAAAGCGGTTCGAGAAATACAAATCACCGTTGTTTATTCACATGGTACAAAAGTTCAACGACATTCCCTAAGTACAATATATATTGATTATAAAAAGGAGCTACCCGGTGGCTTCTAAAAAAGGTTTTACACTTTTAGAAGTATTAATTTCAGTCGTAATCCTATCAATCATCTCAACTCTTACCGCCATGAGTATTCAAAGAAGCACACGATTTAAAGGAAAAATTGAAAAAGACATAGACGAATATTCTTCAGTTCGAGATGCGCTAGTGATTATCACGCGCGATGTAAACCAAGCATTTCATTGGTATGACATCTCTGAAGAGATTAAGAAAAAAATGATTGCAGATGCCAAAGCCGCAGGCAAAGAATCACCCTTTGGTAATAATCAACAAGTTGGCCCAGCTATCCCAACTGAAAAATTAACTTCATTTATTGGAGCTCCTGATTCACTTTATCTAACAACACTGAGTCATCAACGAACTCTCACCAATGCCGCTGAAAGTGATCAAGCCGAAATTGGTTATTACATCAAGAGTGTGAGATCAGTGAAAGATCAAAAATCCACAAAAGCACTTGTTAGAAGTGTTTCAACATTACTAGATGATGACGTCACTAAAGGTGGAAAAGAAACCGTACTGCTTGAAGATATAAAGAGTCTTAAATTTAAATATCTTGGTGGCGACAATAAAGATTGGGTTGATACATGGAAAAGCACTGGCACTGATGAGAGTCGTTCTCAAGGAAAATTTCCAAATGCTGTAGAAATTAATCTCACTGTCGGCAAAGACAAAAGAGAGTTTAAACTTTCAACCGTTGCGGCAGTGCATATGCCCAACAATGAACCACCTGGAACAAAAACTGAGGCAAGTCCCGGAGCCTCCCCCGGAATATCTCCAGGCACACCACCCGGACCAACGCCATGAAAAAGCAAGCACCTCTTAAAAATCAAAAAGGTATTGCAATGCTCATCACCTTATTTTCCATCATGATCATGACTTTTTTGGCCGTTGAAATTAGTTACAGTACACGTGTTGAACTTTTAGTTGGAGCATCTCAGGTTGATAGGTTAAGAGCCTATTATTTAGCAAAATCAGGCGTTCAATTTAGTCTTTTAAGAATTAGCGTTTATAAAACCGTCATGGCTAAATATGGCGAACAACTTGGAGCAAACAAATCACAACTTGATATGATTTGGCAGTTTCCTTTTGCATGGCCACCTATGCTCCCTGGTGATGCCAGCACTTTTGATAAAGATGAAATTCAAAGTACTATTAAAAAAAGTTACATTGACGGAGCATTTGCAACAAGTATTGAGGGCGAAGGTGCAAAAATTGATATTAATGATCTTGGCTCCCCTTCAGAAAAACTCAGACAATCTGTTAATGCTCAATTAGTGCAAATTTTAAAAAATCGTCTAGAAGCTGATGATGACTGGGCGAAAGATAATCGCGATATCAGGCCACAAGAGATTATAAATAATATCGCCGATTGGATTGACGAAGATAATGTTGGTCTCAGTGGTGGTGATGAACAATCGGGTTACAATAGTAATGATCCTCCGATTAAACCCGCAAATCGTTCACTAAAAACAATAGCAGAACTTCACATGGTTAAAGGAATCACTGATGAGCTTTATAATATTATAGCCCCTCGAGTGACGGTATATGGAACAAAAGGCATCAATGTAAACCTTGCTTCTCAAGAAGTATTAATGAGTATTGATCCGCAAATAAATGCTGAACGTGCAAAATTAATTATTGGAAGACGAAATGATCCCCAAATTGGAGGACCATTTCAAAGTGAAGATGATCTCAAAAGTTTTCTCTCTTCAAAGGGTGTAATTCCCGCAACCTTCAATCAAAGTCCAGTTATTCCGCTCATATTTGACGCAGAATATAACTTTCGAATCAAATCCACAGGAATATATAGGCGTGCGCAGCGTGAAATCATTGCGATAGTCTACGACTTTGATAAAGTAAAGGGAGGGCTTGCGAGTCAATTGGCGACACCGACTCCGTCTCCATCACCTGGTAATACAGGAGCTGGGGCAACACCGACTCCAACACCCTCGCCAAGCCCAGGTCAGCAAGGAAGTTCTGGCCCTCCGCAGATTATATTCTGGCAGGAGTTTTAATTAAGCAAGGATCGCATGCGTACAGTCGGAATCGACATTGGCAGTTTCAGTATCAAAGTTGCCGAAGTTGAAAGCTCACTAAAGACAGTCAGGGTTCGTGATTTTTTTGAAATTGCGCTAACTCACGAGCCAGGTCAAGACCTTCGTCTTGAAAAAATTGAAGCTCTTCGAAAAATTGCAGGGCTTTATGATCAATCAACTCACCGTTATATCGTAAGCCTAGGCTCTGAACATAGCGTTCAGCGTATATTGACGTTTCCGTTTCTTGATCGTAAAAAAATTCACCAAAGTTTGCCCTTTGAGCTTGAAGACGTTATCCCCTTCTCACAAGCTGATGCAGTTTTTGATTTTCGTATAATTCAGCAAAGAGAAGCGTCATCACAAGTTTTAGCTATTGCTGTGCCTAAAAAATATTTACAAGAAGTTTTAACACTATGTGAAGATGCGGGTCTTGACCCAGACATGGTTAGTCTTGATGGGACTGCTCTCTCAAATCTTTTTGAAGATTATTTGTCTCCTCCTACCCAAGTTATTTCCCACGATACCAGTGTGGGTGTAAGTAATGCCGAAATTATTATTCACATTGGTTATTCAAAAACACTTGTGAACGTTATGCGTGAAAAATCTCTCATTGCAAGTCGGGCATTATATTTTGGGGGAAAAGATCTCACAAATGCTGTGAGCCGCGCCTATCAGCTTCCGTACCTTGAAGCTCTTAAAGGTGTTTCAGAAACAGGTTTTATTCTGACCAGTCACGAAGGTGCTACTGAAGATCAAATAGCTTTTAGTAATATCATAGCTCTTACACTTTCAAATTTGGTCATCGAACTTAAACGCACGATGGTAGATATCAAAGCTGATTTGAATGTGAATTTCACATCCGTTTATATAATGGGCGGAATGAGTCGTCTTTTAAATCTTGGCCCCTATCTTACTCAACAATTAGAAATACCGGCAAATATTTACAACCATTTGGGCAAAAATGCCGTCAGTGATATTGCAGTGAGTGAATCCACTGATAAAACTTCAGCAATCGCCATAGGTCTTGCACTTGAAGGTGTTAGGCGCCCTAAAAATCCTGCAATTAATTTTCGTAAAGGTGATTTTTCAAAACGAAGTCAAAATTTCAAATTCTTGTGGGAGCGCTATAAAGAATTAGCTTCTGTTGGAGCAGCACTATTTATAGCTTTTGTTGTGTATAGCTCCATGCGGGTGAGTTTTATTGAAGATAATTTAGCCGCAGTAGAGACTGCACTTAAAACACAGGCTAAAAACCCATCTATTAATATTTCAGGCAGAGATCTCAAACCAGAAAATCTTAAGCGTTTTATCAAAGCAAAAAGTGAAGAAATTGATAGCAAAAAAGAAGTCGTAAGACTCAGCCAAATGGTTTCAGCACTTGAGATCGTTAAATCTATTTCTCAAGCAGCGCCTCAAAAAAATGTGATCACACTTGATGTTAGAAATTTCAATGTCGATGGTGACAAACTCGTTTTTGAAGGGATAGTTAATTCAAAACAAGAATTTGACACTCTACAAAGAAATCTTACACAAATTCCATCAATTAATAATATTACAAGTGGACAATCACAGTTAGCTGCTCCAGGAAAATTCCCATTTTTATTAACCATGAATCTCACACGAGTGCCATCAAGTGATAAAGGTGGGAAATAATGGAAACATTTAAAAATATTTTTGAGAATCTCAAAGAACAATTAAAAAATGCATGGGCTGCACAACAAGAGAGTGCGTTGTTTATCGCTATCAAAGAAAAATTTGAAGGACTCCCACCAATGGCTCAAAAAGTCAGTGTTTGGAGTTTAATGACATTTTCTATTCTAATAATAATGTGGTGGCCTCTTTCAAATCTTTTGACTGCAAATGATCTGAACGTAAGTTTTGAAGAAAAACGCCAGCTGTTGCGTGATCTTGTTCGTATAGAACGCGACTTAGCAAGTGCGCCAAATGTTTCTTCTCCACCAGCGCCCACTGCTCTTAAAAGTCAATTTGATCAGCGCATTGCGGGGGCCGGTGTTTTGCCTGAACAAATACTGGGGCAAGAAATTCCAGAATCACCCTACTTTGGAACCAATCAAAGAGGTTATCAGTACAAAATCTCTAAATTAACTATTAGACAAGCAATTGATATCGCCTACGAACTAGAACATGCTGATCCGAGCCTTAAACTTTCTAGCTTTTCAGTAACTGCCGATGCTGCGGATCCTCATTATTATTATACAACTTTTAAGGTGATTAATTTTGCACCTAAAATCGCTGCAGGCTTTTCGAGTGGTGCACTAGCAGATGCACTAAAAAAATCTGGTTCAAATTCAAAATCAGCACCTGCTGAAGATAAACAAGAAGAATAGGACGCTACGTGATTTCAAAAGTTTTAAATTCTTTTATGAGCATCTTTAGATACCATAAAAGTAAAATCATGCTCCTGAGTTTTTTGTATATATTTTTTTTATACCTTCTATTTCCATTTAATGACTTAGGTGATTTAGTCGCTTCAAAAGTTTCTGAACTCACTTCTGGTCAAATTTTTATTAATTTTGACACTTTAGATCTAAGCATTGTTCCCCAACCAGGGCTTGAGCTGACAAACGTTAATGTTGAAACTGCATTTACATCTCGGTTAACTGCAAAATCACTCTCAGTTGCACCTAACGTTGCAGGGCTTTTGACTTTTAAACCAGGTGTAAGTATTTATGCTGAAGAACTCCTTGGTGGAGACATCAGCCTCTCAACCCGCGGCAGTGGTAAAACAGCAGCAGGTAAAACAAAACAAAAACTCAATATTGAATTAGAAAACTTAAATTTGGCAGAAATCGTAAAGCTCACACAAATGCCCATTCGACTCACAGGCGATCTTTCAGGAAGTGTTGATTCAAATTTTGATATTGATTTTACCGAACAACCCTCCGGGACAATTCAACTTGAGGCCTCAAAAGTTATAATGCCAGATAGTAGTGTAAATACAATGATGGGGCCGCTGAGTTTACCAAAACTCATATTGAATGATATTATTTTTGAGTCTAAAGCGGACAAAGGTATTTATGAAATTTCAAAATTTATAATTGGCAAGCCTGGCGGCGACTTATACGCCAATGCAACTGGGCGCATAGATTTGAAAGTATTAAAATCAGGAACAGAAGTTTATTCTCAGCTAAATCAGTATGATCTCACTGTCAAATTTCAAGTGGGTGAAGCGTTTAAACAAAAATTAGGAATATTTTTAAGTTTTTTAGAAAAATGCCAAGCATCAACTAATTCATACTCTTGTCGTTTCGTAGGACAAAACCTATATGGCCCACCGTCTATCACTAAAGTTCAATGATAGACAAACCTACACCCAAATTATTGAACGACAAATTCTCCAAAATATATTTCTTTAATTGAGCCCCGACTGAGCATGCCATTAAGGGCTGTTATAATTTGATTCTTTAAAAAAAGTTTTCCTTGGATTGTTTCAATATCTTCATAAGTTTTTGCATTTAGAATTCTCACAATTTGATCACGAGCAATGGGGCTTTGATTCACCACCTCTTCGTAACCCTCTTCGCTGAGCATTTCTAATTGAATGGTGGTACGCACCAATTTACGCGGTCGACCATCTAAATTCACAGTAAAGGGCTCAAAGCTGTAAAGCACAGGCTTATCTTCGCGAATATCTCTATCTTCGCCTAACCCTTGGGTCTCGGTTTCTTCTGTGATTGTAGGCCTGTGGTAGGCAATTTTAATCGTATAAATCATGAAGGTCCCACCAATCATGACTGCTAAATTAAGACCTACAAAAATACCCATTAAAATTTTTGGTAATTTCTCACGCAGTCCAGGTTTTGGTACTGCTACGACTTCATCTTTTGGACCAGTTTTGCCTTGTGCCATATTTCACCCCTCTACAAGCAGGCTATAAAGACCAGTTAGACTCTTGACTTTAGTATAGCCTAAGTTCACGCTAATAAATACGAGAGAAGAAGCAAAAAGTTAAACAGAGTTTTGCATTTTTCGCTGAAATAATTGACACTTAAGTAACGATGCATAACGAGGAGTCAAAAGTGCCAAAAGCGCTTTTAAAACTGTTTTTAATGCTTATTTGTTTTACATTTTCTGCGACAAGTTTTGCAGTAATTGACGAACTTAAAGGCAAATCTCCTGCAGGACTTTTGCGACTAGGCGATGGTGTTTTATTCCCTCCTTACGCACTCGTGGTTGATAAATCAAAAAAGAAAATTCATGTCATCGACAATACCTCAGGAACCCCCATTGCTCTTGAAACTTATGACTCTGATCTGGGTAAAAATGCTGGTGATAAACTCTCACAAGGTGATCATAAAACCCCTGAAGGAATTTATTTTCTTGAGACAAAATTAGAAGGCTCTAATCTTGATGCTTTCAAATATGGTGTACGTGCCTTCACTACAAATTATCCCAATTTCTTTGACCAAAAATTAAGCAAAGGTGGTAGCGGTATTTGGCTCCATGCTATTGATGATAGCGTTACATTAGAGCGTGGCAGTCGTGGTTGTGTTGTTGTTAGAAATGACACTATTAAAAAAATCAGCCAATTCATCACGCTTCGTGAAACTCCGATAATGATTTTCGATAAAGTAACGTGGCTGCCATCTGCAGTTGTCAAAAAAGAATCTGATATGATTTTAAAATATCTCTCCGCATGGAAACAGTCATGGGAATCAAAAGACATCAATAGTTACATACAGTATTATGCTGATGATTTTAAGTTTGGAAAAATGAGCCGCAATCAATTCAAAAAATACAAACAAGGATTAGCTGAAAAATATCAAGAAATTAAGGTCTCACTGAGCATGCCCGTTATCTATGAACACAAAGACTATATGGTTGTGCGTTTCTTACAAGATTACACGAGTACTGACCACGCCGATTTTGGTGCAAAAACTCTTTATCTCAAAAAGATGAATGGTCGTTTTCTTATACTCAATGAAGAATGGCGCGAAGCAACAGACCCCAATACCAAAGCTCTATTGGCAGGGAATAACCTCTGCTGTCAAACGCACAATTAAATTTAAAAAGGAATTTCTTCGTCTGAATCAAACGCGGGTTCAGGTACGAAATCAGAACCTACTTCGGATCCTTTAGGTGGAACTTGGCTTTCACCGTCGAAATTACGCGCACCACCTGCACTAGCGCCGGCACTGGCCCCTGCACTTGCTCCGCTTGAAGCTCCTAAGAATTGAACTGTTTGCGCAACTATTTCAGTAGAATATTTTTTCTGACCTGTAGCTTTATCATCCCATGAACGGGTTTGAAGGCGTCCTTCAACATAAACTTGACGGCCTTTGCTTAAATGTTGACCACAAACTTCGGCCATTTTTCCCCAAACAACGATGCGATGCCATTCTGTACGTTCTTGTTTTTGACCTTGTTTGTCTGTCCAATTTTCGCTTGTAGCAATACTGAGGCGTGCAACAGCCTGACCACCAGGAGTGTAACGGACTTCCGGATCTCCACCCAAACGCCCAACAACGATAACTTTATTTACTCCCGACATAACACCCCTCCCATAAGGATTTTAATCCGATGTGAAATATGTGAGCACTCTACGCCCTATGACAGGTTATATAAGTGGCAGGCCTAGGGGCCGTCAAGAAGAACCCACTTATTCGTCAAACTGAACTTCAATAATAGTTGATTTCGATTCTTGTGATTGTGAACTTGGTTTTGCTTTGGCCTTAGATTTGGCTTTGGGTTTTACTTTTTGAAGTTGTGGTTTAGCCTGAGGATTCTTTTTTTGCGTTTCTTGATAACCGATAAAACTATAATGTTTTCCGTAATAACGGCCGCGCTCATTGGTTGGCCCACCCACATCAGGGTCAACGTGACAATAAGCGCACTTCTTACCTTCTTTAATGGAATACCGTGGCATGGCGCTTACTTGGCTTTCTAACAACCAGCTTACACTGACTAGAAAGCCAAGAATAAATTGAATCAATTTTAGGCCTGTTCTCCTAAATGAGGAACCGCTAATTCAACGGCTTCATCTTCGTCATCAATTTGAAGAAGTTGGGAGTTTTCTGATTCATCAGTTAATGAACTCAAAAAAGTCTTAAGTTGATCTTTGGTGATTACATTGTGCTTGAGATTCCACTCAACCATACGTGAGTCAAATTCAGGGGGAGTCATAGTTTTTGACATTTTGTACCTCTCTTTAATTCCAATATTTAGGCTTATCGTTTTCATTTAAATCTTCATTCTTGTTAACGACAAGTTTTAATTTTCCGGTTCCTTTTTTCGAAGCCTTCGATCTTGTACCCCGGTTTTTAAACCAAGGCCATAAAACCAAGAAAGCAAAACCCGAAACCAAGCCACCGATATGAGCTAAGTTGGCCACCTTACCCTGAATTAACCCATTGTTCAAGACTAAGACCACTTCAATAGCACCTAAGATGGCAACGAATACCTTGGCTTTCATGGGGAAAAAGAAGAAGAACAAAACCGTTCTTTCTCCAAAAACCAAACCATAAGCCACAAGTAGCCCAAAAATCGCAGCCGATGCCCCAACAACAGGCACTGAAAGTACTTCTGCCTTACCTGAGATGATGGAATAAATTAATACCGAGAACATATATAAAAAGGCAGAACCTACGCCACACACAAAATAATAGAGCGTGAAAAATCTAGCACCCCAATGGCGCTCTAGCTCACTGCCCATCCACCATAAAAGGAGCATATTGAAAATGACATGCATGGGGCCTGAGCTATGAATAAAAAGATAGGTAACGGGCTGCCAAAGATAAAAATCTTTTAAAACATTATAAGGAGTTAACCCAAACCAATGACTGATTTTAGGGTCAGCTAAAAAATACTGTTCAATAAGAACAATTCCGACAAACCATATGACCACATTTGCGATGATGAGCTTTTTTACAACCGGTGTGATCGGCATAATTTGTTGAAAATCGGGTGTGGAATTTTTATTTCGCAAGTGATCTACCCCTGTTTTTCGCTTAATTCCACAAGTACTCCACCTGTGGCTGAAGGATGAACAAAAGCAACGCGACAATCATGAGCACCACGTACGGGTACTTCATTGATGAGTCGCACTTGCGCATTTTTAAGTTTCAAAAGTACGCCATCTATATCTTTTACTCTAAGACAAATGTGATGAATGCCTGGACCCCTTTTAGATAAAAAATTTGCGATCGTACTCGTGGGGTCTGTTGGTTCAAGTAATTCAATACAGCTTGAGTTTTTTAATGGGAGCATGGCGACTTTTACTTTTTGATCAACAACTGTTTCAGTATCAGGCCTTGAAGGCCAACCAAGCGCTTGCCAAAAAGCATAACTCGGAGCTGCGAGGCTCTCAACTGCTATGCCGATATGATCAAATTCGATATCAGGGCTCATACGAATAAAGGTAACAGCTTTTCATATGTTTGCTCAATACTTTCGCTGATGACCTTTGTGCCTCCGACTACGGGCATAAAGTTAGTGTCTCCATGCCAACGTGGAACTAAATGATAATGCAAGTGGTCAACAATTCCAGCACCCGCATCTCGCCCTAAATTCATCCCGATGTTCATTCCATTGGGGTTATAGACTTTTTTAAGTGCTTGATGTGCTTGTTTTAAAAGATCGTGTAACTCCTTGAATTCAGCAGAATTTAGCTCTTGAAAATCAGATGTGTGTGAATGAGGAATCACCATGATGTGGCCATTATTATAGGGGTATTTATTTAAGATAATTGAAGCGTGAGTGCCCTTATAGATGACCAAAGATTTTGGGCTCACACCAAGTTTTATGGCAGAGCAAAATACACAGACACCCTCTTCATCACCTTTTGAAGCTTTTTTGATGTAAAAAAATCGCCATGGAGCAAAAAGTATTTTCATATAATTTTAGCGAGCACCTGGCATGAGATACAAAGGTTGACCAATAAGATCAAGACCTAGTGATTTTCTCAAAACTTTTCCGTACATCTCATCTTCGTCATCTTGACCAAAAAACATATCGATAAATTTTGGACGCTTTGGAGGAGGAAATACCATTTCTGGTTTGCCCTTAATACCTGCAAGTTTGCCTGCTAATTCTACAGCTTCATGAAGACCGCCTAAAGAATCAGCCATACCGACTTTAACAGCTTGCTCACCACTAAAAATGCGTCCATCAGCGAATTTATTTACCTCTTCGACTTTCATTTTTCGGCCCTTAACTACTGCTTGTCGAAATTGATTGTGCACATTATCAATCATATCTTGAATCACAGCGCGTTCAGGGGGAGTCATTGAACGGTACTCATTACCAATGTCTTTAAAACTTCCACTTTTAACCACATAACGTTCAATTTTTGCCCAATCATAAAGTCGACTTAGGTTTGCAAATTCCATAATCACACCAATACTTCCGGTGATGGTTCCTGGGTTGGTCACAATTTTTTCACACGCCACAGCGATGTAATACGCACCACTGGCAGCAACACTCCCCAGACTCGCTACAACATGTTTTCCCATTTCTCTGGTTCGTAAAATTTCATCATAGATTTCTTGGCTGGGGCCAACGACACCACCAGGTGAATCAAGGCGAATAACAATAGCTTTCACATCTTCATCTTCGCGGTACTTATGTAAAGTTTTAATGAACTGACGGCTATCAATGATGATGCCTTTAACATCTAGAATCAAAACTGAATTGCTCGATACTACAGCTGTTTTTTCACCAAAGGCCGTGTACATAGCCGCGCATATTCCGATGAACATGAGAACCATAAAAACGCCGACTAAAGTAATCGCAACAACCCAGGGATTTTTTTTCATTTAGGATCCTTCACTTACTAAAAAAATTAATTATTCACTCAATAAAACAAGAGCCGTTGAGGTTGTCAACGGCTCTTGCACATCATTACTCGTTGTAAATAGGCTGCGCTGGTTATTCGTCAGATTTGCCTGGTTTAAATTGATCACCGAAAAGATCTCCCAAACTTGTTTTGGCAGTACTCTTTCCACCGGCATGCTTTTGAATTTCAACGCGATCACCTTTAACAGAAACCTGTTTTGCTGAAAGACCGATTTTGCGAGCATCTCTATCAATAGAAATAACTTCAGCCCTAATCATGTCACCTGGTTTTGCCACATCTTCAGTTTTTTCAACGCGTTCCGTTGAAAGCTCACTGATATGGATCAAACCTTCAATTTCAGGTTCAAGTTCAACAAACACGCCAAAGTCAGCAGTTTTTGTGACTTTAACATCGAGCTGAGAACCAACAGGATACTTGTTTGAAACTTCAGCCCAAGGATCTTTATCAAGTTGCTTGATACCAAGGCTAAAGCGTTCATTTTCCATATCGACTGAAAGCACAACAGCTTTAATCACATCGCTCTTTTTATAAACTTCAGAGGGGTGATTTACGCGTTTAGTCCATGAGAAGTCACTGATGTGAACAAGTCCATCGATACCTTCTTCAATGCCGATAAAAACACCAAAATCAGTAATAGATTTAATTTGGCCTTCAATGATTGTGCCTGAAGGATATTTGTCTTTCAATGCAACCCAAGGATTCACTTCAAGTTGTTTCATTCCAAGGCTGATACGACGATTGGCGGTATCAACATCAAGAACTACAACATTTACTGTGTCATCAATTGCCACAATTTTTGAAGGATGTTTCACACGTTGAGTCCAGCTCATTTCAGAAACGTGAATGAGGCCTTCTACACCTTCTTCAAGTTCTACAAATGCACCGTAATCAGCGAGGCTGACAATTTTGCCAGAGAGTTTTTGACCGATTACATAACGTGCTTGAACATTTTCCCAAGGATCAGGCTGCAATTGCTTGAGGCCTAAACTTACGCGTTCACGCTCTGTATCGTACTTTAAAACTTTTACTTTAATCTCATCACCGATGTTGAGCATTTGTGAAGGATGCTTCACGCGGCCCCAGCTCATATCGGTAATATGGAGAAGTCCGTCCATACCGCCTAGGTCAATGAATGCTCCGTAGTCAGTGATATTTTTTACGATACCATCAACAATTTGGCCTTCACGGATTGTCTCAAGGGTTTGATGCTTAAGATGTTCTCTTTCTTTTTCTAAAAGTGCACGACGTGAGAGAACAATGTTTCCACGTTTTTTATTAAATTTAATAACTTTAAATTTAAGTCGTTTGCCGATGAATTGATCAAGATTACGAACGGGTCTGAGATCAATTTGTGAACCGGGCAAGAATGCTTTTACGCCGATATCAACGCTTAAACCGCCTTTAACTTTTGCAATGACGGTTCCTTCAACAAGTTCTTCACGCTCGCATGCTTGACTGATGTCATTCCATGCTTTGAGCATATCTGCTTTGTCTTTAGACAAAACAACCATGCCATTTTCGTTTTCAACTTTGTCGATGTACACCTGAACAGTGTCGCCAACAGCAATGTTGGGTTTACCATCTGCAGTGTGAAATTCGCTGAAAGGTATGAGTCCTTCAGACTTGTAGTTGATATCAACAAGTACGTAGTCAGAATTTACTTCAAGTACTTTTCCGGTAACAACATCACCGACGTTGAAATCACGTTCTTTTACACTTGCTTCAAAAAGTGCCGCAAATGAATCGCTGCCTGATTGTGCGCTTGTTTTACCTTCGGCTAATTCTTCAGCTTCGAGTTGTGCTAAAACGGCGCGACGTGCGGTTTCGGATTTTGAAAATTTTTGTCCCTTTTTATCGGGGGCTTCACTAGGTGCATTCATACTCATTAATTCTCTTTTCACATTATAGGGGTAATGAAACACGAAATTGCGTTTCTGAGGGTCTATAATGTTGAACTTGCATTTATACTTGGGCTAAATCCGCTAAGTCAAAGGGTTTTAAGGGGAAATCAGGAGGTAATTACAGCTAGTATGGTCAGGGCTTACCTCTATGCCACAAATTCGTGTCGAAAGCGCTCGGTATGACAGCCAATTTCATGATTTGCATGACATTTGAGATGAGGCGTGCGCCGATATGATCGCTTGGAATTTGATTGAGCTTTGGTTTTAGGAAGTTGGCTTGTGATTGAGCTTTGGTTTTTAGGCAGATGTAACGCAATTTAGGTTTGAGCCATCATGATATTTAGATTGAATTTTCTTGGATAGCTACAAGTGGATTCTAAAGGTGGCTAAGGAAGAGGGTTTGAAATAGAGCTGCAGATCCGTACAGTGTGAAATGATTTGAGGTTCGCGCTGTTAGTAGTTGCGCAAATTTATCGAGAAAACTTGAAAAATGATGGGCGCGAATATTTAAGCACGGATATTTGCGCGAATATGTAAGTACGAATATGTGCGTACGAATATGTGCGTACGAATATTTAAGTGCGAAAATGATGAGCGAAAATATTTTTTAATGGCGCAACCTGAAACATAATTTTACCGCGATGGCTTGGAAATTGATGGGCATGAATATTTTTTCATTTTAATATTGACGTCTTTTTCTACGACATAATCTTGTTGGTACGAGCTTTT